>Ga0207107_1034_pt1 | contig 35305 bp, 33 predicted proteins | sample Alteio_BWMinHeat_75_FD_153555 | JGI IMG/M metagenome (GOLD analysis project Ga0207107, IMG submission 153555) | Enriched cells from forest soil in Barre Woods Harvard Forest LTER site, Petersham, Massachusetts, United States -... | ecosystem: Environmental > Terrestrial > Soil > Temperate forest >... | reverse complement strand
ATCGAGCCGGCTTCGGCGAGAGCTTTGAAATCGAGTCGAACATCGGCCATGGAAGCGGGAAGAAAGCCGGATGAAGGCCCGGAAGGCGCGAAGGCCTTGAGTTGACGGCCGCCACGAATGCCGCCTGCATGATCGAAAATGACTTCGCGCATGGGCACGCCCATGGGCACTTCGAAAACACCCGGCCGGGCGACGTGGCCGCTGACGCCGACAAACTTCAATCCGCGCGAACCTCCCGCGCCTTGTGCGGCGAACCAATCACTCCCGCGCGCGAGAATCTGCGGAACGTTGATGAAAGTTTCGACGTTGTTGATGACGGTGGGTTTTTGCCAAAGGCCGATTTGTCCGGGGAACGGAGGTTTGTTGCGCGGTTCGGCGCGATGGCCCTCGATGGCTTCGATGAGCGCGCTTTCTTCGCCGCAGATATAGCCGCCGGGGCTGACAAAGACTTCGAGATCGTAATCGAGATCGCTGCCGAGGATTTTCTTGCCAAGAAGCCCGGAGCGATAACATTGGCGAATTTCTTCGCCGAGAATTTCCTCCTGAAGGTGATATTCGTGGCGGATATACAGGATGCCGCGCTTCGCGCCGGTGACCAGGCCGGCGATCATCATGCCTTCGATGAGCAGATGAGGCAGATTGGTCATGATGAAGCGGTCCTTGATGGTGCCGGGCTCGCTTTCGTCGGCATTGCAGACAACATATCGGACGGGATCGGGCTGCTTGCGAACGAGGTCCCACTTCATGCTGGTGGGAAAGCCGGCCCCGCCCATGCCTTTCAGTTCGGCGGCTTTGAGCTGCGCCAGGGCGTCGTCCCAGGCTTTGGACTGAATGAGTTTGCGAACAACGCCATATTTTTCACCGTCGCCGTGGGGATCGGCTTTGCACGCGATGCGGGCCTGCTCAGGATGTGGCTCCTGAACGTCTTCACCGCGGATGGCGCTGCGTGCGATTTGCTCGGCACGCGCGGCGGTGACATCCGTGAAAATGTGACCGTTGATGGAAATTGCAGGAGCATGATCGCAACGGCCAAGGCAGGAAACATCGCGAACCTGTACGTCTTCGGGCCGTGAATTGGCGAAACGGCTTTCGATTTCTCCGCGCAACTCGCAGGCGCCATTGAGATGACAGCTCATGTCGGTGCAGACGCGAATCTCGGCTTTGGCTGGGGGCGCGAGATGAAAATGAGGATAGAAACTTGCAACGCTATGGATTTGGTAGAGCGGCGTTTGGGTGCGTTGTGAAAGGCCCTCGAGTTCCGCTTTGGGCAAGAAGCCGTGGCGAAGCTGGATGGCCCGAAGGTCGTCGAAGATCACGGCGCCCCATCTCGCGCGAAAAGCGCCGGGCATCCTATACAAAAGACGCTCGGCGCACGGTGGCGTGCTGAATGCTTGCATACTACTGGCGGGGAAGGCGTGTGTAAATAGGATGCGTTTGGCTTTTCGCGGCGCGGCGCGAAAAAGACAACGTGGCCCGTTGACTTCGCCGCGCGGCAAACGATATAAGCAAGCAGACTCATAACGAACCGAATGCGCGCCACTTCCAACTCTTGCCTGCTGCCTATGGTTTTCTGCGCTTCGTTTATGGCGCTTCCTGCTTTGCTTTCGGCGCAAACGGAACCTAGCAAATACATCGGGCCAGGTTCATGCGCGGCCACGAGTTGTCATGGCAGCGTGAAGCCCATTGCTGGCAGCCGGATTCTGCAGAATGAGTATTCGATTTGGATAATCCAGGACAAACATAGCCGGGCATATCAGGCGCTGACCGGGGATATCGGCGAGCGCATGGCGCGGATACTGAAATTGGGCGCGAAGGCGGAAGAAAGGCCAAAGTGCTTGGCATGCCACGCGCTGAATCCCCCTGCTGAGCAGCGCGGACGCGCGTTGGAAATTTCGGAAGGCGTGTCCTGCGAGAATTGCCACGGCGCGGCGTCGGGCTGGCTGGGACCGCACACGACGCGAGCGTGGGCGCATGAAAAATCCGTGGCCCTGGGAATGCACGACACGCGAGACGTGATTCACCGCACGCAGAAATGCCTGGAATGCCATCTGGGTACGAAGAATAAATTTGTGGATCACGAAATGATCGCGGCGGGGCATCCCGATCTTTATTTCGAGCTGGATTCGTTTTCGGCCGTGATGCCGCGGCACTGGAAATCGCCGCGCGAACCGGAGCCGGGCAAGCCGGCGGAGGACGCCGCCTGGGTGGGAGTGCGCGAGTGGGGCACGGGCCAGGCGGTGCAGTTGCGTGCGGCGATGGAGCGATTGGCTTGGCGCGCGAAAAATGAGCGCTTTGACAAAAAAGATGTATGGCCTGAGTATTCGGAGCTTTCCTGTTTTGCGTGCCACCATGCGCTGGGACCGGCGAAAGAGAGTTGGCGGCAGGAGCATGGATACATCGGGCGGCGTCCAGGCGATCCGGCGTGGAACAGCTCGCGTTATGCCGTGTTCCGATTGCTGGCGAAGCAGATTGATTCGGCGAACGCGCAGGAGCTGGATCGTCAAGTGCTTGTTGTTTCGAGCGAGATGGGCAAACTCAATCCTGACCGCAACGCGGTGGCCGCGGCGGCATCGGCGGCGGCTCCGCTGGCGCAGCGGTTTACCGAACGATTGGCTGCCATGCAATACGATCAAGCCCTTACGCTGCGAATGCTTCAGCGCATTTCCGATGACGCGGAAAATATCGCGCTCGCGGATGAACGCGCGGCCGAGCAGGCAGCCATGGCGATGGATTCCCTGTATATCGCTTACAGCAAGGATGCCAAGCCGGCGAACGCCGCGGAGGTTCGCGCGGCGATTAACGCGTTGTTTCAGCAGCTTGAAAATCCTTCGTCCTACAACGCCGATCAATTTGCGGTGGCGCTTCGGAAGATTCGTCCGATGCTGTAATAAGTGGTCTTCCGGATTGCCGAATAACCCTCCGAAGCTGAGCTCTTCGAAGGTGTTTCTGGCGAGATTCACGCTTCAACACGCATGGGCATGCCGCCTTTTGGCTTGTCTCAGTTGCGTACTACTATGGTCACAGTTTCTGGGATACGGAAACTTGGTCGTTGTTGCCGGTCACGCTGGCCGCACCGGCGACCACGAGATCGCTGCTTGAATACGTACAGAGTTCGCGGACTCAAGTGTGCGAAGCGTCAGGCGGCCCTCTATGGTTATCGCGGCGCGCAGTTTCCGTGGGAGGCGGCACGGCTGTCGGGCCGTTCGCGAGCGGTCTCGAAGGCGGTCGCGAGACGACCCAGCCCAGTGGTGGGGCGAGGATTCCCTTGAAGTCTGGTAGTCGAAGGAATGATGCGACGCCGGAATAATGGGCAGGATCACCTTGAGGCTTGGCCAATAGGCCGCTCCGATAAATCCGACTTTCACTGTCGCGCCTTGCTTTCTGACGATCAAATCAAAGCGCTGCCTTCGAAACAGCTCTTCGATGCCCGGTCGATCGCGAATGTCCAATGCCGCGTAGTAAATCGCTTGGTCACAGTCTTCAGCCGCTCCAAATTCCAAAGCGTGTCGCCCGCCGGACCAAAGAAAACCCGCCGCATATTGTTGTTCACGCCCACAACTTCATGCCCTTGCCGGTCGAAATGCTCCACGGTTTCCGATCCGATCAATCCGCTGCTGCCGGTGACGAGAACTTTCATCCGTTCGAATCCCTTCTTCCCCCATCGGTCGCAAATCAAGGAAAAGCGGTGCAACCGCCGCGCACCGCATTCCTGAAGTGGCTGAGACCAGGAACGAGAGGGCCGCTCCTTCATTAGAAGAGTACCAGCAGTCAAGTCGTTTTTTAACGGCTGCACTCAAGATTGTCCCGCTTGAATTGGCTGCTTATTCGTAGTCCCCGATAGCTTCTGATTTGTCGGCAGATCCGAATCTGACCGCAGGTAGCTGTCCGGTTCCGCGACTACTCTTCCCACAACCGGGCAATTGTGGTATCGTCTCCCGCTCTCCGTGACCTGTTAAGTATATCTAGCACAATGAGTTAGGGAGAGCGGAGGGCGGTAGAGCGCGTGCCTTTAGCCCACTGGGACTCATTCGGGGCGCAGCGCAAGGAAGTGTGACAGGCAGCGTTGGGACGCGCCTTCAAATTGCTGGCGTTTGGGTCGGCGGCAGGCTTGCTGCTCGGAATCCTAGCGAGTCGAGTGCTTGCTTTCATCGTATATCAGGCAACTCCCCGCGATCCGCTGGTAATGGCTGGTGTTGTTCTCGCTATGCTGTTGCTGGGGCTGGTAGCTACGTGGATTCCCGCGCAACGCGCGCTATCGATTGATCCCGCAATGCTGCTCCGCGAGGAGTGAATTCGATTCATTGAAATAGTTTCAGCGCGCCTGGCGCGGTGCAACGGTTGTGTCTGGAACCGCGTCCGGAGCAGTGAATCTTCCCCTTGACATTCTACTAGAAGATCTTTACTCTCACCTAGAATGTCTACTAAAGAACAGAAAGAACGCCTCGAGCTGTTGCAAGGCACCTTGGACCTTCTGATTCTCCGCACGCTCGTGCTGGGGCCGGCTCACGGCCACGCCATCGCCAAGGCCATTGAATTCAACTCCGACGATGTGTTGCAAGTCGAACAGGGCTCGCTTTATCCGGCGCTGCACCGGCTCATCAAGCGCGGATGGATCTCAGTCGAAGAAGGCACTTCCGAGAACAATCGCCGCGCCAAGTTTTATCGCCTGACGACCACCGGACGCCGCCAACTGGCGGTCGAGACCGGCAAATGGGACAGATTAGCCGGAGCCATCGCGCGAATTCTCCGGCCGACCAAGCAAGGAGGCTAATCATGGGCCGCCGCAAGCGCATGTTGGAGCAGCTTGACCAGGACATTCTCGAACACATCGACAGGGAGACACAGGACAACATTGAGCGCGGCATGTCGCCGGAAGAAGCGCGCTACGCGGCTCATCGCAAATTCGGGAATGTGACGCGGGTGAAGGAAGAAACACGGGACGTGTGGAGCGTCGTTTGGCTGGAGCAGCTCTGGCAGGACATTCGGTATGGAGTTCGCATGCTCGCGAAATCTCCAGGCTTCGCGGCGGTGGCCATTCTCACGCTCGCACTCGGCATAGGCGCGAACACGGCTATTTTCAGCTTGATTGACGCTGTAATGCTGCGCTCGTTGCCGGTCGAGGACCCTTCGCAGTTGGTCCTGCTGAAATGGGGCGCGCGCAATGCGCCGAACATTCGCGGCTACATGACTTCGGGCGACTGTCCAACCGATTTGAGCTTCGCCGCTCGCAATCCGTCGGGGTGCTCGTTTTCCGAGCCGATGTTTCGCGAGATAGCGCAAGCGAACGTCTTCTCGGGGACGGCGGCCTTTGCCAACTCCGGCCGGTTGAACTTGACAGGGAACGGCCCTGCGACCGTTATCAACGGCCAGCTCGTTTCCGGGGACTTCTTCCGCACCATGGGTCTCAAAGCCACTATAGGCCGGCTTCTGGATACAACCGACGACACGCTCTCCGCCGCACCCGTCGCAGTGCTCAACTATGGCTACTGGCAGAGCGCTTTCGGCGGCTCCCGAGACGTGGTTGGCCACACCATTGAATTGAACAGCGTCCCATTCACGATTATCGGCGTGGCCGAACAGCGATTCACCGGAATTACTCCGGGCAGCGATTACGATGTTTGGCTGCCGCTCTCCGACGCGCAACGGATTTCCGATCCGATGCGCTGGCAAGGCCGGTCCCGCGACGTGACGAACTGGTGGCTCACGATTATCGGCCGGCTCAAACCCGGAACACAGCTTGGGCAAGCGCAAGCTCCTGTGAGCGGCCTCTTCCGAAATGAAATGCTGCACGGCTCCGTTCCGGTCTTCCATGCAGGCGAGCCGGTGGGACCACCCGCGCTCGCGATGGGAGCGCCAGCAGGTGGCGGCCCCCAACTTCGGCGCCAAATCCTTAGCGGGGGAGCCCAGCCACCTGCGGGCGGCACGGGTCCAGCAGAGATGCCGCCGCCCGCGCAATCAGGGGGTAATAAGCCCTTCGCTCTTCCCGCACCGCAAGGAGCGCCGCCGCGGGACCTCAAGAGCACACCCGAAATGAGCAGCGGCTCGGAGACGTTATCGAAGCCCGCCGATGAACCACAAGTGACGCTATTGCCGGCGCAAACTGGTCTGATCGGCGCCCGCACCCGGTATTCCAATCCGCTCTACGTCCTGATGCTCGCTGTGGGCATTATTCTGTTCATTGCCTGCGCGAATGTCGCCGGCCTGATACTGGCTCGCGCGGCCGCGCGGCAAAAAGAAATGGCGGTGCGATTGGCGCTGGGAGCGGGCCCCGCACGGGTCGCGCGGCAGCTTTTAACGGAAAGCGTGATGCTCTCGGCGCTTGGCGGCACGCTCGGAATTCTGTTTGCCTACTGGGGAGCACACGCAATTATTTCCTTTGTGTCCAGCAATCAGCCGCGCCCTCTGGGATTCGCGGCCGGCGTGGACCTGCGCGTGCTCTCATTCACGGTCGCGATTTCCCTGCTCACCGGAATTCTTTTCGGCATCGCGCCCACTTTTCGCAGCTTGCGCGTCAATTTGACGCCCGCGCTCAAGGAGGGCGAGGGAAGCTCTGCCGGTTCGGGACACTCTGCCGGAAAATGGCTCAGCATCGGCAATGCCCTGGTGGTTACGCAAGTCGCCCTCGCGATTGTTGTGTTGGTGGGCGCCGGACTGCTGGTGCGCACGCTGCAGAATTTGCGCAATATCGACATAGGCTTCGATTCCCACAATATCCTGATCTTCGGAGTCGACCCGACGCTGGTCGGCTACAAAGGCCCGCAACTGGACGCCTTCTACCGCGACTTGCAGGGGCGCCTCTCCGAAATTCCGGGCGTAAAGTCGGCAAGCTATTCGATGGGTCCACTATTGAGCGGCGGCTTGATGATGACCATGTTTCACTGGCCGGGCACGCCGCCGGATCAAAGTTCCCAGTCCGACGTGCTTCCGGTCGGGCCCAATTTCTTCGAGACGCTGCACATTCCTTTTCTCACCGGCCGCAATTTCAACGCTAGCGATTTCAAGCTAGCCGCCGCGAACACCGGACCGGCGCCGGCTTCGGCCCCGACGCCGGTGATTGTGAATCAGGCATTCGTCGAGAAATACCTGGGCAAGGAAAATCCGTTGGGGAAGCGGTTCGGCGAATCGGCGGGAGACGCGAATGTACCGCCGAGCCCCGGCTACGTAATCGTGGGCATAGCGCGCGACACGAAGTACAGCGACTTGCGGCGGGAAATCCACGCCATGATGTACACGCCGCAGAGCCTCGGGGGAGCTTCCTTCGAGCTGCGCACCGCCGCCGATCCGCAGGCCATTCTTCCCGCGATACGCGAAGTCGTGGCGCAAGTGAACACCAATTTACCGCTCTTTGACGTGAAAACCGAATCAGAGCAAATTGACCGGTTGCTGTTTCAGGAACGGCTGGTCGCACGGCTATCCGGCTTCTTTGGTTTGCTGGCTCTGGCGCTGGCATGTGTTGGATTGTACGGACTGCTTTCCTATGAAGTTTCGCGACGCACGCGCGAAATCGGAATTCGCATGGCCCTCGGCGCGGAACCGGCGAGCGTGCTGAAGCTGGTTTTACGGCAGGGTATTGTACTGGCGATTGCCGGAGCCGGTGTGGGCATCGGCGTGGCGTTCGGTGTGACGCGTTACCTGAGCTCCATGCTTTACGATGTCCACGCCGGCGATCCGCTAACCATGGCTGCCGTCGCGGCACTGCTGGCTCTCGTGGCCCTCGCCGCATGCTACCTTCCCGCTCGTCGCGCAATGCGAGTCGATCCGCTGGTAGCCTTGCGTTACGAATAGCCCGTCCTGCGATTGACCCGCGGGATGCCTCAGCCTTCGTTCATTCCCGCAGACGCGTCCGATTTGCAATCACCGCAAAATTGGTCCGACGATAACTTCCGAGTAGCCGACGATACGTCCAGAATGCTGGCGTTTCCAGAACGGCCTTCCTGAACCAAGGACAGGATTGGTTTTCACCGGCGCATCTACCAAACCAATGATTAGAGGTTCCGCGCGCCGGAGCCACGCACTATTTTCATGTCGGGATGCGACTTACTAGGGCAAGCCGATGCGGCGCAGCAGATCGGCCAAACGCAGATCCGAGCGCAAGGATTCAAGTAGTGGTTCCAGGCTGATGCTAGCCGCGAGCGCAATGTCTGGCTCGTCGACAATCCGCGCGGGCGGCCCTCTGGGTGACTACTCTGGCCATCAGCAGAGGACGAAGAATCATTGTGGCAAACCCATCCGTCGGAGCAGCGCGGCGTAGCGCGGGTCCGCGTGTAGCGGATCAAAGTCGTGCTCAGTTTTGATATTTGCCAATGCGTCGTCGTGATTTGCGTATGCTTTGTCCAGATAGCGAAATGCATTTTCTTTGTCACCCAGCAGTGCGTAGTAGTCCGCGATGTTGTACGGAGAAACATACTCGTGCTGGGCCTTTTCCAGGTCTCCATTCAAACTCTTGTCCCAATAGCCCTTCCATCCTCCTTTTTCGAACGCCTTTCGCAGCGTTTCGACCCATTCTGGGCTAGTTCTCTGAAGAACCATGGCCCGCTCATATTGGACCAAAGCTTCCTTGGACATTCCCTTGTGCCGGTACGCCTCTCCGAGGCTGAAAATAGCGTCGTGGTAGTTAGGGTCTATTTGCAGAGTCTTGGTTTCGTGGGCAATCGTGAGGTCGTATTGACCCGTAGCCAGGTAGTGGAATGCGAGATGATTGCTAGCTGCCGCCGCGAGAGGGTCCAACTGGACATACAGTTCGCTTTCTCTTAGGGATTCTTCGTTTCGGCCCGTCGCCAGGAGCAGGTGCGAGTAGAAGTGATGCGCTAGAGTGTCCCCAGGGTTCAGCTCGATAGCACGTTTGAATTCTTTTTCCGCTCCGTCCCAGTCCCAGTCTCCCTCGTATTTCACAAGGCCCATCGCAACATGGGCATCGCTCAGATTGTCATCCAGTTCCTCCGCCTTGACGGCGGCGGTTCGGGCAAGGCGAATGGCTACCTTCGGTTCCACGCCAGGATCTCCCGTGAGGTAGCTGGAGGCCAGACCGGCATAGGCAAGGGCATAGCTTGGGTCTTTCTCGATGGCCTTGGTAAAACTCTGGCGTGCCAGCAACATGGCGTCTCGCGTCCAGTTTTCCAATGAGGACCGGCCGCGTAGATATAGCCGGTAGGCTTCGGGGTCGACGGGACGGACGCCGGCCAGCCGCGCCTTATCCTGCGGCGTCAGAGCTACCCGGATCTCTTTAGCGATCGTGGCGGCAACTTCGTCCTGCAGGCTTAGGATGTCGCGCAGCTCTCGGTTGTAAGTTTCCGCCCACAAGTTGCGATCGCTGGGCGCGTGGATTAACTGTGTTGTGATTTTCACCCGGTCACCGGAGCGCTCCACTGATCCATCAATGACTCCGTCCACGTTCAGCTCTTTGGCGATCTGCGGCAAAGTCTTTGTGGTGTTCTTGTACCCACGAACTGAGGTCCAGGAGATTACCCTTAGATTGCCGATTTTAGTCAGTGTTGTAATCAGCTCCAGAGTCGTTCCATCGGCGAAGTATTCCTGATTGGGGTCTCCCGACAAATTCTTCAACGGGAGCACAGCCAGGGAATGGATTTCACGCGCAGCGACTGCAGCGGTAGGGGCTGGAGTCGCATCGGGCGGATTGGACCTGTGCCAGACCCACGAGGCTACTCCCGTGACAAGCAGCAACGCCATTGCCACGGTTGTGCCTAGCAGGGCAAGTTTCGCCTTTGGCTTTGGACTTGGCTGAATCTCATTCTCGTGCGTAGCGGAGCTTTCCCAGGCGGCAGAGTAATGACGCTTCAGGCGGCGCAAGTCTGTGGCTATCTCCGTTGCGTTCTGGTAACGCAGTTTCGAATCCTTCTCCAGGCACTTCTCGATCGCGTCTTGCAGTTTGAGGGGAATCTCCGGATTCCATTGCATCGGAGGAATAGCCTTGCGATGCAGAATGGCATCGTAGACCTCTGCGGCGGTCTTTCCGCGGAATGGCAGGAGTCCGGTCGTTAGCTCATAAAGCGTTACTCCGAAGGAAAAGAGGTCGGTGCGGGAATCTAGTTCTTTGCCTAGTGCCTGCTCCGGCGACATGTAGGCAACGGTACCCAAAACTGCGCCTGGACTCGTGAGATGCTCCCGTTCGTCGCCCGTGAGGGTTGGCAGTTCAGAGACTCCGTCAGCGGCCAATTGCCGCTCGGGAGTCAGTTTCGCGAGACCAAAATCAAGAATCTTTGCTTGTCCACGTTGCGTTACAAAGATATTGGCTGGCTTGATGTCGCGATGAATGATCCCTTTTGCGTGCGCGGCGTCCAACGCCTCGGCAATCTGAATTCCCAGCTCCAGAACTTGTTCCGTCGCTAGCGGCTTCCCGGCAATAAGGTGTTTGAGAGTCTGGCCCTCCAACAACTCCATCGCAATGAAGGGGAAGCCATCTTGCTGATTGACCTCGTAAATAATGCAAATGTTGGGATGATTCAACGCCGAGGCCGCGCGCGCTTCGCGCTGGAATCGTTCCAACGCCTGACGGTCTTTAGCCAAGTCTTCGGGAAGAAATTTGAGCGCGAGGAATCGGCCCAGAGTGGTGTCTTCGGCTTTGTACACCACACCCATGCCGCCGCCGCCCAACTTCTCTAGAATCCGGTAGTGTGAAATGGTCCGGCCAATCATAAAGCTGCGAGCCCTTTTGACGGAGATACTATGCGGCTTGAAAAAGGCAGTCAACCAAACGACAAGGCCGATTCCGAAACGACCTTTTGAGGATTCCGCCCGAATCACGGGCTACTCGGAAGCAGTCTAGTTCCTAAAATTTCTCCAGCTCAGACTGCGATGGGCAAACGGAATAACAGAGGGATTTGCTCCGCGCCTCGGCAGCAGATGCACGTTCCTATTTCTGCCCTAGAAGGCCGAGGAATTCTTCCGTCCGCTCCACCGGCAGCGCCACCAGGTTTGCGTCGTAGGTTTCCCGATCGCACGAAATCGGCAGCAGCATCTTAACTGGTACAACTCATCTGGCCCGGCAGCCATTTCCGAAACCAGTTTGTTGGAGGCACTCCCTCTGCGCGTTAACCAGGCACTGGCCTGCTCGGCGCGATCAAGTCGCATTTCTGTGTGCGGCAATGTGCGAGACAAGAAATCATGTTCCGATTTCAGAACACTCTGTTCCGTCTTCGGAACGATCCTACTTGTCAGGTAAGCGCGTTTATCAACCACCATGCTTGTCAAACCTAGGTCGGCTAGCTTGACCGATGACTTTCGGGTTTTGCCGATGATAATCAGTTGTCAGGCCGTAAGTTGTTTGCCGATTTTGGAGCCCATATCTTCGCGGGTGCCTGCTAGCATTGCGCTCTTTCCCCAAACTGTCGCGAGTACAAGTGCTGAGGGGTCCACTCGATTGTGAAATCATGTTCCGATTTCAGAACACTCTGTTCCGCTTTCGGAACGATCCTACTTGTCAGGTAAGCGTTAATCAGGAGTTGACGCCGATGTTCCGGCCAGTTCCCCGAAGGCCACGACAAGCGGTATCGTAATCGTGTGAGCGAATGCGAAAGAAATATTAGAGTTCAGATTCTTGACGTCGCAAAGCAGCTGATTGCGGGACAAGTTGGCGTAATTGCAGCATCCCAACAATTGAGTCACTTACGTCATAAGGTGAAGCCGCGAGTTGCGGAAGTGTTTTTGACCTTCACTGGAATCAACTCTGAGACTGACGCCCTTCCGATCGGCAGAGTGCGGAAGGAATGGGATCGAGACGCTCTTAAACTGAAAGACCGAGAGATTGAAGATGCTGAGTGGTTTTACCGAGATAGCGCAATGAGAGCTGCCGCCGAACTCATACGGCTGCTTGACATGCCTTCCTAGTACCCACTTGTCCAGTTTGCGCGTTAATCAGAACTTCGTCGCCCGAGCGTCTTGCGACCAGTAGGTGTGCCGTAGAACCAAAACTCGCCATCGTGTGCTTTCGGCAATTCTCCAGAGACCAACTCGATGATTGCACGACCAAGCTCGACAACCGGAGCTGTGTGCATCTCCACCGCGCCACGAGTATGGATGGACAGGTCGTTAAGTATGGGCCAGCCGACTTCTCCGGCGGGTATCGATGCTCTTTCCGCAAGCCTCGCACATGCGACTTCCGCCAGGGCGATGAAAGCCTGCCTCTTTGCCGCCGACCAGCCGGACTCGAGCTTCAGCCCATAATCAGAAATGCAAGCCACCTCGCGCCAAGACGAGATGGCAGTCGATAGCCATGCCCTTTTTGCCTGACCGCTCTTCTCGGCTGCATCAATGAGGTGTTTTAGGAAAACACCAAGCGCAACGTCGTACGCCCAAAAACCACGGTTCCCAAATTCAATATATTTAGTTTTGGTCATGGCCTGTCTGTGCGCTAGGGTAAATCTTTACCAAAGTTTTGCCAAGTCCCAATTAGTCGTGCTGGCTCAGACGGTCGAGACGCTCATACTCGTCTCGACCGGCAGTGTGCCGCGAGAATGTGGCATGCAACTTCCGCTAGTCGATCTCCTTTGTGATCGCGGAGCCGATCCCAACAGCGCTCTCCACGCGACAGCCTTGCACGGCGAGCTCGCAGCGTTAAACGCTCTGACCAAGCGCGGCGCCCGGATCGATTTTCCTATTGCGGCGGCCCTGGGGCGCACCGAGGAGGCCCGTCGGTCGCTTTCGGGGGCCAGCAATGAGGACCGCCAGTTGGCACTCACTTTGGCAGCGGATTTTGGTCATGTCGAGATCGTTCGATTGTTGCTTGACGCAGGCGAAGATCCAAACCGATACAACCCAGTGGGAGGCCATTCCCACACGACACCGCTACACCAAGCTGCCGGCGCGACCATGCTGAAGTAGTCCGGCTCCTCGTCGAACGCGGTGCAAGATTGGATTGAAGGATATCCTCTGGCGGGGCACACCGGCCGACTGGGCAAGACACGCAGGCGAAACAGAAATCGAGGCATATCTTCGTGGCAACATGGGTTCGAGAAGCAGGAATAAAACGACCTTTGTGGATGAATGACGGCGCTCAACAGAACATGGCTCCTTCTATTTCTGCCCGAGGAGCCCGAGAAATTCTTGCTTGCGCTCCACCGGCAGCGCCACCGGGTTTGCGTCATATCTTTTACTAATCGCAGGAATGGGCGCCAGCGCCTCGTCTTGCCCGGCCCATTTTTTCCCGCGCCTATTTTCCGGGTCCAAGAGCAGACAAACTAAGCACCAACGCTGCGCGCAGGTCCCGGAGCTTGGATGGTTTGTTGAGCACTGGATCCGACTCGGACGCGCTCTTCACAAAGCTGGCAACTTTGCGACCATCTACGCGAGGCATGCCCAAATCCGTAATTGAGGCGGCACCTAAACTAAATCCTTCGATATTAAAGCTTGGGACATATCAATGCAGGGATAATGTTCCTTAGGACTGCTCCGCGCGCGGCGAATCTTGCCTCTGAATCAAGATGAACCACAATTTAGGTGGTACCCACGATTGACCGGAGTGGCACCAAAGCAAGGCGCCGCTTATCGAACTCGGAATTTATTGGATAGTTCGCAAAGCGAAGAAGGTAGATCCCTGATTCCATGAGCGTGTTTTCAGCAGGTCTACAATGCTGATTTGTTTGAAAGCCTGGAAACTTGCTCAGGAGTTCTATTGCCTTTGGGCGATTCCGCAGACTCTAACCATATTCACAGATCAGTGGAGGTCGTATGGCTCAATCGCAGCTGCAATCTTCCCCCCTGGCCCCTCCTATACGGGCAGAGCAGATCCGCACAAATATGCGCCATATCTCTCGGCGGCAGTGGTGGCTATGGTCCTCTGCGGTTATGGTAACCTTGCTTCTGACGCTAGGAATCGCTTCCTTTACGTTTCCCGGACTCTTAACGCAAACGCAAGACTCTAAGTCTTTTCTCCTCAGTCAAGCCATGCACGGACTAGTGGGACTCGTTTTGTTGTTCAACGTCTACACGATTTACCAGCAACTACAGATTCATCGGATCCAGCGTCAGTTGAGCGACCAAGTTGAATCCCTGGGCCAAATGGAAGTACGCACAGAGGAGGTGTACAAGCTTGCTGCCCTTGACCCGCTCACGGGACTGTATAACCGGCGATCCGGAGAACAACGCCTCGTGGAGGAAATCTCCCGATCCCGGCGGCATGGTGGCCCACTGACTCTCGTGTCGCTAGACCTGGACAAATTGAAGGAAATCAATGATAAGTTCGGTCATGCCGCTGGCGATGAGGCGATCAAATGTTTTGCGGGACGAATCAGCAGGGCCATTCGCGGCTCTGATCTGGCCATTCGTTTGGGCGGGGATGAGTTTCTGTTACTGTTGCCCGAGTGCAAGCCCGAGGATGTACAGCTCGTCCTTGACCGTTTGAGTGGAATGAAAATGGACCTTAGTGGGCAATCGATTCCCCTCGCCTTTTCTGCCGGATGGGCTAACTACATCCCTAGTGAATCGCCCGATGAGTTGCTGAAACGCGCCGACGACGCTCTTTACGCGAACAAACGCCTGGGGAGAGATCAAAAGGAACTGAGGCTGGCAGTCAACTAGTCGGCCCGCCGCTTCCCAACCAAGGGCTGGACGATCTACAACAACCGACTAGTCCGTTTAGAAATCGCGTCGAACTACGCAAAGCGAACAAAGCCGACTCCGATTGCAGACTTTCTGTATTCTGGACGAACTTTCAGCTTGGCCCGCTCTTTTTCCGCTTGCTCCTTTGTCCTGAAGGGTTTCGAGAGGTAAATAAATGCCGCTTCTTGCCTTTTGTACACGACCCATCGGCCAGTTGTTTTCGAATTCATTGCATCTTCACCGGGCTCGGGTAGGCCTCGCCCGATTCGCCCATATGGTCGCCAGCCAGCAGAGTGTCCGCCAGAATGCCATGCGTGATAGCGTTGTACTTGGATTTTCGGTTGCCGTTTTTCATGGGCACCTCCTCTCGTTCCGGCTCCGCTTGACGTTCCTCCCTGGTCAGAATTCTTGCGTTCGAAGCGAAATTCCCTCAGGTGAATGCTTCGTCCCTTTTTTGTAGTTTCTCCATAACAGGCCGTGCAACCCGGGTGCACAAACCTTCCTCTCTGCCTACAACTCTTCGCTTTCTGTTCGCTAGCTTACTAGAAGCATCCGATTAGTCAAGCGGGGATCTGAACGCTCTGTGGAAACTTACTGCGGGCATCAGCTATGCGAATTACACGAGCGGCGGAAACGAAGCTATTCGGAGGACTCCTTCTTCTGACGGCCGAGTAAGCGCTGGATGTACTTCGCGCCCTCCCTTCTGTACATTTCAAGGCCTCCGGCGACAAACATTTCACATACTTGCGAAAGGGTTCTCCCCTCTCGCACTGCAACGTCTTGAAGTTCTCTCTTCAAACTAGCGGAAAGCCTAAATCCGATCTGTTCGCCCTTGGTTTCCATCAGACAAAACATATTAAAACCTCATCGTGCGGTAATCAATAAAAAAGCTTGACAATGCTAAACGCAGTGCTGCACAATGCTATATGTTGTTAAACATTGTGTAACATGAGGAGCACGCTCATTATGATGAAGACAAACCACGGCTCTAGCAGAAGCAAGTCGCTCATACATGAAAACACTAGGCACGCGAAGCTTCTTTGGTCAACCGAGCTTAAGCAATTCAATCTCGTAGCTTTGAAGAAGCTGACGTGCGAGTCTGGCCTTTCAATTGCATCAGGCGAGGTTCTTTGGCTCAACCACAGTTGGTATGTGACGGGCGGAGGCCTGCTTCGCGTGGCTAAGGAAAACCGCTGCCGCGGAATTCAAGCCCACGCCGTCACTAAACTGTGCGATGCAAGGAACAATCGTTGGGTTTTCAAGGCTACAGTTTACAAATCTCCGGGCTCGAAAGGATTTGTCGGTTATGGGGATGCCGACCCTACAAATACGTCCCCCCTCGTTCGTGGGGCCGAGATGCGCGTCGCCGAGACCCGCGCAGTTAATCGGGCGTTGCGGAAAGCTTACGGAATCGGGCTGTGTTCTGTTGAGGAGTTGGGCTCGCTTACCGGTTCCTCCGGCCCCGCCAGGGAACAGAAGCAGGCCGTAAAGTCACCTCACCCGAATGGTTCCGGCAACGGGCAACCCAAGCTGCGCGACCGGCTGTGTGTCCTAATCCGCCAGCACAATCTCGATCCCATCCTGGTCAAGGCATACGCGGCCGACTTCTGCGGCACCCCGACACTCAAAGACGCCAGTCGCGATTTGATTGAGTCCTTTATCTCTCATCTAGCGACGGCCGCGAAGGAAAACAGGGATGGCCTGGTGTGCAAACTCAATTCCTATGCTCAGCCTGTGGAGGTGAAGCCATGAGACGGCAGATTCAAGGCCTGCATTTGAATCAGCGTGGAGTCGAAAACAAGCTCGAAGGATTATTTCTTGTTAGCGTGGATCGGGCTCACTACCGATGGCATCCCCACAAGCCGTTCGTAGAGCTCCGATTCGTGGTTTTGGAACCCAAACGATTCGAAAGCCGGCTCCTATCGGGACGGTTGTATTGCACCGAGAGAGCTCTCTGGAAACTCAATTGGTTTCTTCGGGATTTTGGCTACGATGCGCAGCTCCTCAAGGATGACCAGGTCGATGAAAAAGCGGTCTGCAAACTTCGCGGAGTCATCCGGACCTCTTATACGACCTTGAATGGACGCTCCTACCAAAACCTCGATGCCTTCGCCCCCGAGGCGGACTGGGAGGTACTCGAATGCACATCACTGGCCCACAGAGATGGGCAGGGAGGCAGCGATGGTCTATAGCTACACGCAGATCAGTCAATACCTGCGCTGCCCCCGCAGCTATCGCTACCGCTATTTGGATGGATGGCGGGAGAAAGAGACAAGGGCAGCGATGGTTTTTGGTCGCTGCTTTGAAAAAGCTCTCGCCGCCTATTTTGGTCAAGAGGATAGCGCTGCCGTGCTTTTCAAAGAATGGAATGCATATCGCGATGGTCCTTTTGAGTATCGCAAAGGAGAAACCTGGGACCGCCTCTTCCACCAAGGTGTCCATTTGCTCGAAACATTTGCACGGGATAATCGCGTACGGATTGCCAATCCGAAGAAGAATCTGCAAATCAAGGTCGTGCGGACACTGCTGGGCGCAAGCGAATTCGTCTCCTATCTTGATGCCATCGGGGAGATCGATGGCCAGCACTGCCTGATCGACTGGAAGACAACCACCAGCCGCTATTCAACGGAACCGGAGGGATTGCTAGCGCTCGACCCGCAACTCATTTGTTATTCCTGGATCAGTGGGATTCCGGAAGTAGCGATGGTCGTCTTCGTCCGGAAGCATGCTCCCGAAATTCAATACTTGAGAGCGTCGATCTCGGAAGAGCAGCGCCAGGAGTTTGGGCGGCTGGCGGAAACCACGATCGGCCAGATCGAAGCGGCTCAGTTTGTTTCGCACAGCGGTATCCGCTTTCCCCAAAACGGCTGCCTGAGCTGCCCACACCTAGGGCTCTGTCTGAATAACGAGCAGTTAGTAGCGGCCAACCTTATCCGCAGGCCAGGAGCGACCGACCTTGATTGGCTTGACGAGCTTGTGGATTGACGGACGTGCTGCCGTGGCACCGGAGTTGAATCATCGGCGGGCGGTTTTCGTTCTTGGCAAGATCGACGAGATCTTGAGTTGGGAGAAGACCAAGGAGCAAGAGAAGGATGCGCGATTTGTGGAGTTGGGACAGTATCTGTGTGAGGTCAGGTCGAAGCAGTACTGGAGGTTAGAGAAACTGAAGTCATTTGACGATTTCCTGGCCAAACGATTCCCGGATTCTCGCCGGAAGGCCTACTACCTGATGGCGATTCACGAACATCTGCCGCGGGTCGCGAAACCGGAACTGAGGTTGATGGGATGGACCAAGGCAAGGGAGTTGGTAAAGGTGGCCCGGAGGGACGGACAGAAGTTCGATTGTGCACCCTGGGTGCACAAGGCCAGCTCCATGCCCAAGGAGGAATTCAAGCAAGAGGTCGAGCGGCACCTGACTGGCCAGGAAATCGAGCCACATGAAATCCTTTACTTCAAGGTCTACAAGAGCCAGCTGCCGGTGATCGAACAGGCGCTCGAAACCGCTGAGTTGATGCTCGGCTCCAACAAGTCGCGGGGTTACTGTCTGGAGATGATCTGTGCGGATTTTCTGGCGGGGGCCAAAGCTGGGAGAGAGTGAATCATAGATTTTTTATGCAAAGTTCGAAGAATTCGACGCATCAACGCCAGAAACGACCTCGACTCAAACTGGATCCGAAAGAGTATGCAATCGTCCGGACACGCGTGCTCGAACGAGATGGCTGGCGGTGTCAAGAGTGCGGTTCCCTGGAAGGCTTAGAGGTCCATCACATGAAGCCTAGGAGTCGGCTCGGTGACGATGTGATGCCGAACTTGATTACGCTTTGCGTCGGCTGTCACAGCAAATGTCACGGCGGGCGTCGGTAGAGACAACGGTACTGCAAAATTCGAGGAGTATTGCTAGGAGGAATGAAAATGCCAGTCGAATTCATCGGAGAAGCTGGAACGCCGGGCGCAGAGCGCGAATGGATCCACGCGGAGTGCCAGCTAGCGATCAGACACCTAAAGAAAGTTTGCGGAGAACCTCCACCAGAAATAGAGCTGGAAGTTCAGTGGCAAGAGCATGGATTGGGTGAATATCCTATGATAGTTCTAATATGGGAAGATGGAATGCGCGGCGCACCTTGGGAATACATCGAGAAATGTGAAGAAGCTTTAACTAAGTACGAAAACCGATGAGAAGATTTCTCAACACAGGGGCAAAGAGTGACGCTACTCGCAGCTATGACGATGGTGGATTGCGCACGACACTGGACGTGGCCATCCACAGCGCGTAGGCCCAGATCGCCGCATCAACTGGAAGGAAATAGAAGCGGCCCTTCAATATGTTTCGTCCGGCCCTAATGAGCGTCCACTTGCTCAGATGAAAGTATAGGCGAATCAGTGAGCTCTCAGCCGGAGAGTACCAGTAGCTTTCCCGCAACTCCTTCGCCGCGAGTTGCTTCAGGGAGTCCTGTTGTATGGAAATGCAACGACTCCCTGCGACATAGTGCGTTTCCCAACCAGTTTTTCGCATTCTTTGGCAGATGTCGGAGTCCTCATGATGGCGCCGACGGCGCACGTCATATCCACCCACAACGTCAATGGCTTCTTTACGAAATAGGACAGCATGGCCTGGAGCGAATGGCGAGAGGCCGGATTGTTCTCCAAACTTTGTTTCTAGAAACCGCATGCGCCAGCGCGTAAGTATACGGTTTGGCCTGTGAGGAACGAGGCGTGCGTAGCAAGCGCCGACACCAGAATGGTTCGAGAGATACTTCTCGCACGTTGAGAGCCAGTCTGGGTCGGGGAGAACTTGTGTGTTGACGCACGCCAGAAGGGGTGCATTTGAACATCCAATAGCTGCATTCCGGGCAGCTGAAATACCCAGGTTTTGAGGAAGACGAAGAAGGCAAACTTGAGCCAAGGACTGTGCCCAATGGGGCAGAGTAACGGGTTCAGGAGAACCATCGTCGACCACAAAGATCCTTGAAATAGGGTAAGTCTGCTTCAGGCAAGCAGAAAGAGTTGCCGCAAGAGCTTCTGGTCGTTCGCCATAAACGGGGATAACAGCATCGACAGCGAGCTGCGTATTGTTTTCCTGGTGGGTCATCGGCAACGCCAGCGCCTCTATAGCTTATTGTATTTTCGTGCCAGCGCTTGCGCGAGCAACGTTCGACTCTTCTCCCACTTCATGTGCGGCCGGCTGCGAGAGGTTTTCGACGCATTGAGTATAGAGCTTCGTCCGAAGACCAGACAAGATACAGAATCCCGAAACGGACTGACTAGGTTAGCGTGATGCCCCCTTTCGGAATGCACCAGACTCGGTAATAATCATGAGACTCAGCGCAAAGCCAAACTATGAGAATTGCATCGGCTTTATCTTCAGGTCAGTTCCGAAGGGGCCCGTTACTTACCATCGGCACTCTCGTCGTGGGCGCCTTGGCCGCTTACCAAGCTGCCGAATACGTGATCCGGGACGATTTTATCAGCATGGCCTACGCGGGCATGGTGCTCGTGGGCGGCGCGATTGTCATTGGGATTCTCAACAACTGGCGCAACGGGGTCTACTTTTTCCTAAGCTGGCTGTTGTTTGAGGACTTCGCGCGGAAATTCCTTGGTAACAACATGGTGATCTACTTTGCCAAGGATTTTCTGGCGCTCGTAGTGTTCATTTCTTTCCTAGCTGCCTACCGGCGGAAGGAAGTAACATCTTTCCGTCCTCCTTTCCTCGTGCCAGTGCTCATGTTTGTGTGGTTCGGCGTCCTGCAGGTATTCAATCCGGCCTCCACGAGTATTTGGTACGGTCTTATGGGTTTCAAGATTTTCTTTTACTACATCCCGCTGGTTTTTCTGGGCTATGCGCTTATCAATTCCGAGTTTCAAATACGCCGCTTTTTTACCGTCAACATGGTTCTTGCTCTCATCATTATTTCACTCGGCATCGCTCAGTCCATTCTTGGCCCATCCTTTTTGAACCCGGCACATCCTGCGGAAGACATTCGTTTGTTAAGCAGTCTTTATCGCGGGTCTGAGGCTGGCGCTTTCGCTTACCGGCCCAATTCAGTGTTTGTCAGCACTGGTCGCTATGCGAATTTCATAACGGTGGCGTGGCTGCTGGTCCTTGGGTTCAGCGGCTACCTCCTCCTCCGCCAAAAGCGAGGGAGAGCCATCGCCTTTATCGCCATCGCAGTGACCGCCACCGGAGCATTCTTGACTGCATCCAGGGGTTCATTCATGTGGGCGATGATCAATGCGTTGGCAACCAGCGTTGCCTTTATCTGGGGTGCCCCCTGGCGACAGGGCGAGGCAGTGCACGTACTTCGCGCCATTCAACGAGCCGCGCTAGGTATTGGGCTGGGCATGGCCTTACTCTTCTATGCTTATCCTGACGCGCTCCTTTCACGGCTCTCTATTTACGAAGAAACGCTTATACCCAACAGTCCAGCGAGCGAATTGACGTACCGTAGCTGGGATTATCCCTTTCAGAACTTTCTCGGCGCCTTCACCCACGACCGCTGGCCCTACGGCTATGGTATCGGGACCACTGGGCTCGGCGGGCAATACGTCGCCCGCATTTTTGACGCGAAGCCATTAGGCATTGGAATCGAAAGTGGATATGGAACCCTCGTCGTCGAGATGGGGATCGGCGGCTTAGCACTCTGGCTCGTTATGAGCCTGGCGATTACGGTCTCCGCCTGGAAGGTCGTCAAAAAACTAAGAGGCTCTCCTTGGTTTCCGCTGGGGTTCGTCATATTTTGGTATGCTTTGTTCTTACTTTTCCCTGCTACCTTTGGCGGCATGCAGCCTTACGAAGATTTCCTGTTGAATGCGTATTTATGGCTCTTGCTCGGGGTGTTGTTCCGACTTCCCACCCTTGACCTCTCGGCACAATTTGCGGCTAACGCCCCGGCCGCCCAACCTCGGCGCCGCTGGATTCGCTGACTTGCGTGTGCCCGCTATCTCGACTTTGTCGACAGCCGTCGCGGCACACCGAATGGCACACGTCGAGTTTGGAGAGGACTGGTTGGCCGCGTCGCATTCGCTGCAAAGGTTCCAGCTGGCTTAGCGTTAGGTCGAAAGATCGCTCGAGGCTCGCTTCGTAGGCCCGGTGGCTTCGTTTTGCAAAATCACTTTTTCTGCCGCTGCCCGAGAAGCGGATTGCTCTCCCATGGTCTCGGTAATCGGAAGGGCGGATTCCGCAGCCGTTGAGGCGGCAGAGCTCTCGCGAGCTTTCCTTGCGGTCTGTACTCGTTCGAGCTCTTCGATTGCGCGAAACAACGCGCGGCTGGTCGAGGTCGTGTAAGCCTTGCGCAAGACGCGGTTGACGGCGCGTGTTTCTGCGATGCGCATCTCAGCTCCATGGACCAACGTAGACACATTGGAGGGATCTGCATCGCCGTACTTTCTTGGCATCAGCCAGGCCCAACTGTCTAAGTACGAATTAGGCCAGTCGGCTCCTCCGCTCGGAGTTTTGATCAAGCTGGCAGAAAAATATGGGAGATCTACCGATTGGATTCTTACCGGTAAGAACTGGATCCGGTTGTCTGCAGACTGATGGACGAATCACGCGCCCTTAAGCGCGAGCCAGAGCAGAGCGCGAGACTCAAAACTCGAACCAAAGCCTGAGAGGCGGCTACGTCTCGGTGTTGCGGGAGCTGGCGTTTCCGCCGTTTCTGCGCAAGACTGCGACGGCGATGGCCTCGACGATGCCTGCAACGGATTCCCGCGGCGACCATGTGTTCATACGTTCGCGGGCGTGCCGCGAGAACGAGGCAAGCTGCAAAGGACAGCTGAGCAGTTTTTGCAGACAGCTGGCCAGCGCATTGGTGTCACCGACGGGATAAATATCGCCCGTGAAGCCGGGAAGGACGAGATCGAACCGGCCGCGGACTTGATCGCTCAGAATGACGGGACAACCGCAGAGCATAGCTTCGCAAACAACCACGGGACAAGGATCGTAATCCGAGGGTAGCACAAAGAGATCGGCGGAGGTGTAAACGGCAGGGAGGCCGCTCTGGTTGACGAAACCGAGGAAACGAACACGATCGCCGATGCCTAGTGCGATGGCTTCGGATTCGAGTTGTTGACGTTGCGGGCCCTCTCCAGCAAACGCGAGGACAGTATCCCGGATTTCGGCCTTGGCAAAAGCGCGAAGAAGGTCAAGTGGGCGCTTCCACGGTTGGAGTTTTGCGCAGAAGAGAACCACACGCTGGTTGGAAGAGACGCCCCACGAGGCACGCACGGCAGCGCGATCGACCTTCGCGGATTGCGCGAGCCACCAATCGTTGTCAGCGGGGAACGGCGTGAGCGTCACGCGATCCTCAGGAATGCCAAGAGAGAGCATGAAGTCTCTGCCAGCTGTGGAGGGTGCCATGACCTGGCCGGCGAGAGAAAAGAGACGGGGCCAGAGAATCTTTTTGACGCGAATCTTCCAGGCGCGGGCATCGCGCGGAGCAAGAGAGGTAGCATCGGTGCCAAACAAAAATGTCGCGCCGGAGAGTCGCGCGGCAAAATAGGCGATCCAAAAGCTGGACCGGAGATAGCCGACGTGGGAGATTACGGCGTCGAATCCGCCCTTACGGATCAAGTTCCAAAGACCGGGATTGCGGAGCCCGAAGAAAGATTCCTTGCCGGAGCCACGATTGGGGACATGAGACCAAGGGTAACCGTCGAGAAGGGGAACATCCCATTGGACGGTGGCGCCAAATTCAGCATCGTAGGCAGCTTCGGCCCCGTCCAAATTGCAATAGGCAACGTGAATATCAACTTCAGGGCAGGCAGCGAGACGCCGGAAAACTGGCGCGCCGTATTGAACCGGGTGGGAAGCCACAAAAAGGACCCGCAGAGGTCGCTTAGGCATAAAGGAACTTTTTACATAGTAAGAAACGAACGTTTGCCATACAGAAGACCTGCGAACGCAGAGAAGCGGGTCCGAACTAAATACTCCTTATTATTGTAACAGTGGGTACCGGGCTATCGCCATCAAACCCTTTTGCAGGGAAAGATAATCCCGGCCCGGATGGCGCTCAAATGAACGATGAAGCCATTACTGGTTATGAATGGATGGGTCGGTCTTTGACCTGGCTCTCGGCGAACGCCAAGTGCAACTGCGCACGCCAGTGTGGCAACTCTGAGTCAAATACATGCTTCAGGCGCGAATTCGATAGCACTGAATAGGCAGGACGGCGGGCTAGAGTTGGATACTCTTCTGTCGTGACGGGAGTTACGAGACGCGCGACCAACGGGTGCCCGCCGGTCGCAGCAGCAAACCACGAAACGGCCCGGGAAGTTCGAGAGGCCTCTTCCAGAATTGCCTTCCCAAATTCGAACCAGTTGGTCTCGCCCGTAGCTGTCATGTGGTAGATCCCGCTAGATCTCGAAAATGCTTCCTGGCCTTGTTCGGAGAGTTGCGCCAAAATTCTTGCCGTGCTCTTGGCGATCTCACGACTCCAGGTAGGCGCGCCAAACTGGTCGCGTACTATCCTCAATTCTTCGCGCTCTGTGGCGAGTCGCAAGATCGTAAGTAGAAAGTTCCGCCCCCTCGTGCCATACACCCAGGCCGTCCGAAAGATCAGGTGAGGAAGCCCTGCATCTTGGATGGCCCGTTCCCCGGCAAGTTTTGTCTTTCCGTAAATGTTCATCGGGTTCGGCGGATCACTCTCTTCGTACGGAAGGTTTTTCGAGCCATCAAAGATGTAATCAGTAGAGTAATGCACCAGGGCCGCGCCGATCCTTTTCGCCTCTTCGGCCATCATTGCTGGAGCATCCGCATTGATGACGCGAGCCTCCCATTCCTCTGATTCAGCCTGATCCACGAAAGTATAAGCAGCCGCGTTGACGATCACGTGCGGCCGAGTGTTCCGGATTGCTTGGCGAATCTGATCAGGCTTTGAAAGATCTAACTGATGGCGATCGAATGCGGTCACCTCTCCCAGGCGCGGCAGAAGGGCAGCAAGTTCGGCACCAACTTGGCCGTTCTTTCCTGTCAACAGTATCCTGTACTTCATCTACTCTTGTATTGTGGCAGAAATTCTCTGGGAATCTTCGCTAGGGTGGGGAGTTTCGCGTCTTTCTCCGAGACAAGGGGATTTGAAATGCCCCAGGAGATTTTGAGATCGGGGTCACTCCACAATACCCCGCACTCGTCCCTCAAATCGTAGAAGTCGCTGCACTTATAAAGCAACTGGACCCCATCGGTTAGAGCCAAAACGCCGTGCGCAAACCCTTTTGGAATGTAAATCTGGTTCTGCTGTTTTGCGGAGAGAAGTACGCTGGTCCACTTACCGAAGTGCGGCGAACCCTGTCGGATATCCACCGCGATGTCGAGTGCTTCCCCTTCTACGACCCGGCATAACTTTGCTTGCGGACGATGTAATTGGTAATGAAGGCCTCGCAGAGTGTCTTTCCTGGAACAGGAATGGTTGTCTTGTACAAAAGAATCGGTGATGCCAAGCTCGCCAAATTTCATGCGGTGGTAGGTTTCCATGAAAGAACCACGCGCGTCGCCAAAGACTTTCGGGCGCAGTTCCCAAACACCCGGAAGTGAAGTTTCAATTCTCTGCAAAAAAGTCCTGCCGTCCGATAATTTGGAAACCAACTCGCTGTATGAAACTGGTAGATAACTTTACCAGAATCCACCAACTTGCTGCGATTGCTTGAAATTAGTGGGGCGGTCTTGACGCTGGCTGCGCAATCGCTCGGAGAGATGAATCTCGATTCTTGTAATACTTTTCGTAATAGGAGCGATACTCGCCATCTCTCACTCCTGCTAACCAATCAGCGTTGGACTTGTACCACTGGATTGTCTGTCGCAAACCTTCATCGAGAGGAATCAGTGGTTTCCACCCTAGCTCGTCTTCTATTTTCTTACAATTGAGCGCATAGCGGCGGTCGTGTCCCGGACGGTCTTCCACATAGGAAAGCAGCGTGTCCGGTCTGTCGATCATGCGTAGAAGGCGCCGCGCCATGGTCAGATTCTCCTGCACATCAAGACTGCCGATATTGTAAACCCCGCCGACGCGGCCGCGCTCGAGGACCGCCAGAATCCCCCGGCAATTGTCCTGGACATGCAGCCAATTGCGTTGTTGTTTTCCATCACCGTATATGGGGAGCGGCTTGTCGTCGAGGGCGTTGGTGATCATCAGCGGCAAAAATTTCTCCGGAAACTGATAAGGACCGTAGTTATTCGAAGAGCGCGTAATCAGTGCTGGGAATTCGTACGTTCTCACGTAAGAGCGCACCAACAGATCGGATGCGGCCTTTGAAGACGAATAAGGACTGCTGGGCTCCAGCGGTGAGTTTTCATCCGCGAAGATCCCTTGCGTCAAGTCACCGTACACTTCATCGGTGGAAATGTGGACGAAACGCTCGACCCTGATTTTTCGAGCGACCTGGAGGAGAACGAAGGTACCTGTGACATTTGTTTCAATCGCGGTTGCTGGTTCGTAAATGCTGCGATCAACATGAGACTCGGCCGCAAAGTGAACCACGACGTCGCAGCCGCGCATAGCCGCTTCCACAGCGACGGCGTCGCAGATGTCCCCCTTAACAAACCGGTACTTCGGATTCTCCGCGACCGTCTTGAGATTTCGGAGATTTCCGGCGTAGGTCAGCTTGTCGTAATTGATGACCGCGTAGTTCTTGCCGAGTCCCAGGACATGTTGAATGAAATTGGAGCCGATAAAGCCCGCGCCGCCCGTTACGAAAATCTTCACTGATTCACACCCTGCCGGTCAGCAATATCGGTACGATTCCCGAGTGGCATTTTATTTGCGCCCGTATTCGCGACGAGATTATTGGCGCGGAGTAAAGAGTCGAACGTGCCAGCGTCAGTCCACCAACCATCGAGAATTTCATAGCTCAGCTTGTCTTCTTGAATGTAGAGATTGTTGACGTCGGTGATCTCGAGCTCGCCACGTCCCGAGGGCTTCAGTCGGCGAATTTTTTCGAATACGGTCGCGTCATAGAGGTAGATGCCAATGACTGCATACTTGGATTTGGGAGCTTTGGGCTTTTCTTCGATACCGACCACATGCTTGTCTCGAAGTTCCGCCACACCGAAGCGATGCGCGTCTGTCACTTCTTTTAGAAGAAGTTTCGCCCCCTCTTTCTGCTTCTTGAAGTTTTCAACAGCCTGGCAAATATTATTCTCGATGATGTTGTCGCCCAGAACGACACAGATGTCTTCCCCGTCCGCAAGGTACTCCGCCAAACCAAGCGCCTCCGCAATTCCTCCTTCACCTTCCTGATAAGTATAGTTCAAGTGTTTCAATCCGAAATCGCGGCCGTTCCCAAGCAGCCGCAAGAATTCACCGGCGTTCTTTCCTCCCGTGACGAGCAGAATCTCTTCGATTCCAGCGTTTACAAGGGTTTGAATCGGATAGTACACCATTGGCTTGTCATAGACAGGTAGCAGGTGCTTGTTTGTCACCCGCGTAAGTGGATTTAGACGGCTCCCAATTCCGCCGGCTAGCACAACACCTTTCATAGGATTGCGCATCTCCCAGGTGCCGATTTAAGTTTCCTATTGACTTCCAGCACGCTTGGATTATCGCTTCGAGGGATGTGGGTCGCAAGCTCCAAACATGGGTTCCGACTTATCCGCGAGATGCACCCGCCCAAGTTAGGCGCGAACCTACTTACGGTTGAAGAACGTTTGAGTCATCCAGGAGCGAGGCATATCGCAGAAAAAGCTGAGCAAGACGGTCTTTCGAAGAGCTCACGCTATTTCTCCACGAGGAAGCTGCCAATCACAAGCGCATCCATGCCGGAGCTGAAGAAAGTACGCACCGCGTCCGTCGGCGTGTGCACAATGGCTTCGCCGCGCAGGTTGAATGAAGTGTTCATGAGGACCGGCACGCCGGTGCGTTTGCCAAACTCGTCGATCAGGCGCCAGTAGAGGGGGTTGATCTCTTTCTCCACGGTTTGCGGCCGTGCGCTGCCATCGACGTGGGTGACGGCGGGAATCACGCTTTGCTTTTCCGGGCGTACCTGCGCAGTCAAAACCATGAACGGAGAATCCGTTGCGCTCTCGAGATAGTCGCCCGCGGCTTCTTTCTTGAGCGAAGGAGCAAAAGGCCTCCACCATTCGCGGAATTTCACTGCGTTATTTACCTTGGCGTTCATTTCCAGATTGCGTGGATCCGCAAGGATCGAACGGCTGCCTAGCGCGCGTGGGCCAAACTCCATGCGTCCCTGAAACCACCCTAGAATTTTCCCCTGCGAGAGTAGTTCAGCCGCAGTTGACACAGGATCGGGTAGTTGTGTGTAGCGCAGTTTATAGGTGCGCAGCGCGCTTTCGATGGCCTTATCGTCAAAAGATGGTCCCCAATATCCGTGGCGCATGGGCTTGCTCGGCAATTTTCCATTATGATCCAAGTACGGAGCCATCGCCGCGCCAAGCGCAACCCCGTCGTCGGCGGCCGCCGGCTGTACGAAAAACTGATCCACGAGGCCGGAAGCAAGAATTTTCCCGTTTGCTTTTGAATTCAGTGCCACGCCACCGGCGAGGCAGACGTTCCGACACTTCGTTTTTTCGATGGCCATCCGCACCACGTTCATCATTGCGATTTCACAAGCATCTTGCGCAGCGTAGGCAATGTCTTTGTGCCGGTCGTCGATGTCGTTCTCCGGTACGCGCGCCGGTCCGAGGAGCGTCGCCATGCGAGCCAATGGTTTCGTGCTGTTGGCAACCATCTGTCTTGCGTGCACGTGATACGGCACCACCTTCAAATCGATAAAGGAGGACAAATCCACCCCCGGCTTCCCGTAGGGTGCGAGGCCCATCACTTTCCACTCGTCGCTGTTGGGCTGAAAACCTAGAAACTCGGTGAACGCGCTGTAGAAATATCCTATCGAATCCGGAAACGGAATCATCAGCAGGGGCTCGAGCCTGCCGTTTTGCCCGTGCCAGATCGTCGTCGCTTCCCACGCGCCGCGGCCGTCCATGACCACGACAGCGGCATCCTCGAATCCCGAGTACGCGTAGGCGCTGATGGCGTGCGCAAGATGGTGATCGACAAACCGCATTTTCGCCTTGGTTGGCCCGAATTGCTGCGCGAATTTCTTCGCACCGCTCTCTTGATGCCACATGCTCAGAAAATGCAGCGTCGAATTCAGCCCGTTGAGATACGTAAGCGGCATTTTCCCAGTGGCGTAGCACTTCAAATCGTGCCGGAAGACCGGCCCAGCCGTCTGCCAGCCGAGACACACTTCATCCAACTGCTCCGCTCGCACATTGGTGAAGTCCAGGCATGCTTGAATCGCGTTTTTGGGAAATCCGGCGTCGTGCTTCAGCCGGCTGATGCGCTCTTCCGCCACGGCAAACAACAACTCGCTATCGCGCACAATGCACGCCGACGAATCATGCATCTGCGAATAGTTAATCCCTAGTGTGATCATGCGCTAATGTGTTCTCTCTTGCGGACAATCACAAGTGAATCCACTTCTTCGATGATCGCCCAGGGACACGAATAGTTGTTACGAAACAGTCGATCCACAAAACGAACCGGCCCGTATTCAAGTGAAGTCCATCCCCCCGGAAAAATACGTGCGTCATGGAAGGCGATGATCCCATTTTCCATGACGTGAGGATGCCAGTCGTTCCAATCCTGTTCCACAGCTTCTTCACGGTAATCTCCATCGATCAACAAAAAGTCGATTGGTTTCTTCCATGCCACTACCGCTTCGTGGCTGAAGGCCTCGATCCATACAATTGCGGGGCCGGACTTCGTGCAAACTGCGCGTCTTGCGGCCCGGCGTAGAAAGTTCAGCGCCCGTACTCTTGAAAGGTGGAACGGATCCACGAGATACAGTGTTCCTTCCGGCTGCATTGTGGTCCGCAGTGCGACCGCGGAGGCTCCTTTGGCAACTCCGATTTCCACCAGGCTCGTGCATCCTCGCGCGTGCTTTTCGAGCGTTCCGTGCTCCGCCGCGGTATGCTGCGCGATCGGTGGCCGCAAGCTAGCCCACGCGAAGAACGGATGTTTCACGACCCGAGACGTCCGTGCGTCAGGCTTCTGGAGCTCCGGTTTAATTTTAGCGAATTGAATCTTTGGCGTAGTCACTTCGTTCCAGGTTCTTCCTTGCATGCATTTCTAGTTGGTCTATGAAGCGGCCTGGGGCTTTGCCGCAGTCAACGCGTTTGTCTCCGCTGGTTCTGCCACTGGTACGTCCCCAGAGGTTTCGGACTGGATCCCGATGGCACGATTGAAAACCGCCTCCGTCCGGCGGGCGGTTTGCTTCCACGTATAGCGTTTCATCTTTTCCTGCGCGGCATTGCCAAGTCGCAGCCGCAACTCAGGGTCACGGCAAAGCTTGACAATCGCCGCCGAAAGCGATTCCGCGTCTCCGGGAATGACAAAGAGCCCGTCGTGCGAATCCTCAACTAAGTCGGTCATGCCGCTCGATTCCGTGGTTACCACGGGCATCCCGGAGGCCATGGCTTCCAGCAAGACGAGTGGCATCCCCTCCACAAGCGAAGGGAGCACGAAGATCTCGTGTTCAGCATACAGACTCGACATTTCCGCCCGCTTAATAAAAGGCCACACTTCGAGCGCGACCTGCGCGGCTTGCGGAAAGAATCGGCGCACTTTTTCTTCCGGCTCCTGACAACCTGCAACAGTCAGCCGCGCTTCAGGAATGACTCGAAGAACTTTCTCAAAGGCCTCTGCCAGGTAATAGATCCCTTTGTGGTCAATCCAGGTTCCGACAAAGAGAAGCTTGGTTGCAATTCCATCAGAGAAGGCCCGCACGTGGAAAAACTCCGGTCCAACACCATTTGGCACCAGCCACACGCGGTCAGGAGGCAGATTGTATTTCATTTGCAGGAAGAGCAAGGCTTCGCGGTTTAGAACGATGCATTGGTCCGCAGTCATAAAGGACCAGCGATATGTCTGCATGTGATAAATATGCTGCCAGACGCGATTCTTCCACCGGAAATAGTCCGCGCGCCCCGCGCGCCCTTTTCTCGCTTCTCTTCCCATAGCGTAATTTCGGCGCTCCTCGAGACCGTGCATGGTCATGACGTATGGAGGTCCCGCTTGCGGACCCTGCCGTCGCCTTTGCGCGCCATACCAAAAGCCAAAAGGTGCATGAATATTGACTATATCGAATTCCTTGCCTGCCTCCTGAACGTATTCCGCGATTCTCTTTGCAAACTCAACAGTGCGAAGGCGATTCGGCCAGGTTTGCCTGGGCAGCAGGTCTTCAAGAAATACGGGCCTCACGCTATGTCCCAGTTCGCGCAATTCTTTTGTCAGGTTGTTGACAACGCCCGCCACCCCTGCCTCGGCCTTCCCCGGCACTCCTGATATCATCAGTATCCTCATCTAGGCATGGCCTCGCTTCTCTGAGAGCAGGAAATAATGGAACGCGATCGGACTCAAAAGCCTGCGCACTACGCGGCTCGATTCGAGGAATGGCAATTCAATAGGATTGCGCCCTGGAACAATCGGCAATTGGTGAACTGTTCCGTCGCTGCGAAGGATGGTCCAACCCGCACCGCGTACGTACGCCCGAATTTGCGGAAACCACTGGCGGCGATCAAACGGCTGATCATCCCGGCGACCGGGGTGGCGCAGTCGAGCATAGAGTTCGTAGAGACCCATCAAGTTCGCGTAGTTCGGAGTCGTGAGAAAAAGTTTAGCGCCGGGGCGCGCGACTCTCCACATTTCGCGCAGAGCTTTTCGCACATCAGGAACATGCTCGATGGTTTCGCAGGAGACAACCAGATCAAAAGACTCATCAGCGAAAGGCAGCTCTTGGGCGTCGCCCTGAATTAGCGCCGCCGGACTTCCGTTCCCCAGTGCCTGCAGCTTTTTCTTGCCAACGCATAAGGCCGCGAGTGAAAAGTCGCACCCTGTCACCCGTGCGCCGTTTCGCGACAGCTCTTTGACGAAACCTCCGCGTCCACAAGCTACTTCCAGGACACGCAGGCCGGCGACGGGGCCCAAGCGTTCGCGGACGAGCTGGTACCAGGGGCTGGAGGCGTCCTCGTGCTCGGGGGCGGCCTCGAAGACCCGCTGGTGCCAGACGTCGTATTCGGTGCGCAGGCTCATGCGCCGGTTTTCCAGGATCGCGTGACGTGCCTTGGCTGCGGGACGGGGAAAAACACCTCTCTGAACTTGCGGTACCAATCGCTGGCGGCGAGCCGCCTCCGCGCGCCATAGTAGGCCTGCGGCGGCAGGAAATACGCCGGGAGCAAAGTAGCGTATTTGAACGCACGATGCGCCCATGGTGCATCGCTGTGCAAAAGGCGGTACATCGCCAACTCGGTCTTCACTGTCTCCCACGGATAGCCTTCGCCAACTGACAGGCGCAGCTGGTCCGACTCCACCCAGATAGCATCCACGACCGTGTGCAATACGTCCTCCGCGATGCCCACGGCACGCAGACGCGCCGTGAGGTTCTCGGCCAGTTGCGCGATGCTGTGCTGTTTCCGCTTCACGCTTTCCACGTTGAATCCGTGCTGAGAATAAAGATTTCCGCTGTGCAATCGGTAGAAGAGCAGGGCTTCCGGAAGGACGTACACCTCACCGAACGCGGCGGCCATGGTAAACACAAATTCGTCGGCCTCGATGCGGATGGTCTCCGGCACAGGCAGGAGCCTTTTCAGGACGCCGGCGCGTATCGTGGAGCGTGTCCCGAGGAACGACTTTCTAGTGCGAAACAAGCGCGCTCCCTCCACGGAAGTGAGCGAGAAGCGCGGTGATTCGGTGATCATTTCCGTTTGTTGGCGGCCGTCCGCAAAGCAGTAGAACGTCCCGTGGCCGACCATTCCCACCTCGGGATGGGCCTCGAAAACGCTGTTAACGCAGCTCAACTTCTGCGGCGCCCACCAGTCGTCGCCGTCGAGGAAGGCGACGATCTCGCCGCGGCACTCTGGAATACCGGCATTGAAGGCCGAGGCCTGGCCGCCGTTCGCTTTGCGCAGCACACGCACCTGCGGCGCGAAGCGGTGCAGGATTTCCGGGGTGTGGTCCGTCGAGCCGTCGTCAACGACGAGAATTTCGCGGTCCGGCGCGGGGAAATCCTGTTCGAGCACGCTAACGATCGCGTTTTCGATGAAGCGCTCGTGGTTATATGTATCGATCAGAACGCTGACAAACGGCTTTGCCATCTGCTGTCACACGCGCCCAGGCAGTTTTTCTTAGATACCGGTAAGCTCGCTTGCCCAATGCGCGGATGTCCCCCATTCAAGTCTACGATACCTTGGACACTCACGCCTCCATCTTGGGGCGGTTAACACAAAGAATTGGGGACTGTTCAACGACCGCGCTGAATATAGCATCGTTGGTAGTTTCGATCGTGCCCATCCCTGGCAACGCCCTCTTCTTCACCGAAATGGGAGCCATCTTCTCTGATTGTCTCGGGGAAAAAATCCTGCGGAGCGATAGAAGCTCGTCGCTAAAGAACCCGAACCGCCTGTTTTAGAAGCTCACCGCCTAGCGCCTATCTCACAAATGTCTTTTTTTGATGTCGAGTAGCGGCGCGGGCCGGAGGTCAGCGACTCCAGGAAGGTCTTTGAGATTTCAGCGCGAGGAAGGTTTAGTGCGCGCGACCAGCATGGTTTGATAACCGAGCAGGCCCGGCAGCAACGCGGTCGCGAAGGCGAGCGTGCTGGTCATGAATTTCATAAGGGGATTCTGTGGGGAGAGTCCGAGTATCAGTTCGAGCGGGACCACCGTCATTTTCTGCTTGATGACCTCGAACCCATTCGCCTCCAGCATTCGGCGAATGGTCTTGCGAGTGAAGAAACGCAAATGGGTCTTGTCCAGGATACCGCGTTCGGTGTAATTGAACTGACCGAGCGCCAAAGAAAGGCGGACAGTTAGATTGGCGATGTTAGGTACAGAGACTAATAGCTGGCCAGAAGACATCAGGAGCTTGCGGCAGTCCTCCAACAACTGTTCGGGCTTCATCAAGTGCTCCAGGACGTCCATCAGCAGGATCTTGTCAAACTGCTTCCCGGCGAGGCGCTCGATCGCGTCGCCCAGGCCATGGCTGAGGTCCGCGCTGACGTAGCTCTCAAAGACGTCATCACGTGCGGGTCGCGGAAGAGCATCGATCCCGACCACGCGGTTGCCCTGCGCAGCGATTTTAGCGGCCATAAAGCCCTCGCCGCAGCCGATATCGAGGACATCCTGATTCGTCCCGGTGAGGCGCTCGAAGTAATAGTGACTGGAATACTTGCTCTCCTTCAGCGGGTAATGAACAAAGTATTCCTGAAATTCTGGATGACGCTTGACGGAACGGACGGTCGCCTTATAACGGCACACCGCTCGGGCTACATCCTTGGCATACCTCATCCCGTTCACGTAACAAATCTCGCCACCGTAGTAAGTGGGGATAGGGACTTCCTTGATGCGGTAACCCTGATGGTGCAACTTGATAATGATTTCCGTGTCGAAGTGGAAATCATTGGTCATGCGGGAGAAGTCGATGTTTCGGAGGGCACGTAGACTGTAGGCGCGGTAACCGCTGTGAAATTCCGTGAGATGCATACCAATGGCGCGGTTTTCAAAAGTGGTTAGGATGCGGTTACCAACATATTTATAAAGTGGCATGCCGCCTTTGAGAGGCCCGCCATAGTCTTTCATCATGCGTGATCCGAAGACGGCATCGGACTCGCCATGCAGCAGCGGGTGATACAAGTGCGAAAGAACCTCCGGCGCGTACTGGCCATCTCCATGCAATAGAACGACGACGTCGAATCCTTTCTGCATGAAGTAGGTGTAACCGGCTTTCTGATTGCCGCCGTAGCCGAGATTCTGGCGATGGGAGACAACGTGGAGCTTGTCCATGTTCTGCAAGGTCTTCAGGCCGACCGCCAATGCGTGGGTGGCATCCGGGCTGGCATCGTCGCAAACCACTACTTCCTCAACATTTTTCCAAACTTCGGGCGTGATTCGGTGAAGGACGGGCGCCAGCGTAGTTAGAGCATTGTATGCGACGATGAGGATACCGATGCGCTTGCCGCAATTGTCGGCAAGGCACTCCTCATGTTGGCGCTCCGCATGCGCCCGTGCCGTTGCGACCGGACTGAAGTCTATCGCCATGAGTTTGATTTCATACACGTTCTTAATGTCGCGGCACCAGATTTTTCATTATATCCTTGCATTCGGCTTTTCATAAAGACACACAGTTCGCTGCGGAGTTGCGGTTGCGGTAGTCGGCCACTGGATCCAGCCCTATCTGGAAGAGGTATGAAACAGTTCATTCAGTTTATCGCTAAAAAACTGGGTTACCAGATCGTGCGGATCGATCCGTCTCACGGGTCTAGCGACGGCCTTCATTCCTTGTTCTCTTTGCTTAAAGAACGCGGCTTTGCCCCCAAGCACATCATCGACATCGGCGCAAACCGCAGAAACTGAAACCGGGCGGCCATTCAGCTTTTTTCCGGACGCCCACTACACCGTAGAGCCGCAAGATTACCTGAAGAGCTATATTCAAGACCTCCTCGATAGCGGCTAAAAAATTCAGTGGATCAATGCCGGCGCAGGCGACAAGTCCGGAAGTATGCCAATGAATATCCTTTCCCGCAAGGGGAGAAGCCCGAGGAAGCATAAGCTTGCGTGAGTCTCCAACGCCAAGCAAAAGAAGAATCGCGCGGAGAATCGCGGAACGTGGCGCGAAGCGGCCCAAACCGGCGAGAAACATGCGAGCCCGAAGCATAAGGTAAACGTCAATTCACTTCAGGTCTATCAACGCGATAAACTCGCTGATCCTCACCCTGAAAAACCAACCTTAAGCCCGGGGCTCCAGCGGGCAGACG
>Ga0207107_1033_pt1 | contig 35549 bp, 35 predicted proteins | sample Alteio_BWMinHeat_75_FD_153555 | JGI IMG/M metagenome (GOLD analysis project Ga0207107, IMG submission 153555) | Enriched cells from forest soil in Barre Woods Harvard Forest LTER site, Petersham, Massachusetts, United States -... | ecosystem: Environmental > Terrestrial > Soil > Temperate forest >... | reverse complement strand
GGATTCTGACAGAAAGCCCTTGTTATTAAGGGGTGCAAGACAGGTTGGGAAGACATTTGCCGTCCGAGTACTCGGGCAAACCTTTCAAAGTTTCGTAGAAATTAATTGTGAAGAGTTGGCAGCAGACTGTAAAACGATATTTGAAAAAGATTTAAATCCCCACAGGATCTTACAAGAGCTTGCTTTGTTGGTGGGTCAAACCATTATACCCGGCGAAACCCTTTTGTTTTTAGATGAGGTTCAAGCAACACCTCGGGCTATTTTAGCATTGCGTTATTTTTATGAAAAAATTCCCAATTTACACGTTATCGCAGCGGGTTCGTTGCTTGAATTTGCATTGGAAAAAGTTGGGGTGCCTGTAGGAAGAATTGATTCTTTTTATTTGTATCCCTTAAGTTGGTTGGAATTTTTATTAGCGAAACAAGAACGCATGCTGTTTGATGCTATTTTTGAACATGGCTTGAATAATCCTATGCCCGAAGTTGCACATAAGAAATTACTCGGGCTTTTGGGAGAATATTTTGCAATCGGCGGCATGCCTGCGGTTGTTCGGAGTTGGGTAGAAAAACAGGATCCCCATCTTTGCTTTAAAATTCAACAAACGTTGGTAGATGACTACCGACAAGATTTTGAAAAATACGCGAAAAAACATGAAATAAAATATGTGGAAATTCTGTTTGACCAAATCCCAAGGCAGCTGGGAAAAAAATTTAAATTTTCTTCCATTCCTGGTGAGTTTCGAAAAAGGGAATTAAATCCTTGTTTTAATCTTTTGGTAAAAGCGGGGGTTATACATCCTGTCTATCATACCAGCGCGCAAGGACTTCCTTTAGGAGCAGAAGTAGACCCAAACAAATTCAAAGCTATTTTCTTGGATATTGGCATTGCGCAAGCGCTATTAGGGCTGGACTTAAAAGAATGGTTTTTAAATCCTACGCAAGCGTTTGTCAATCAGGGCAGTATTGTGGAATCATTTGTTGGGCAAGAGACTTTGGCATATTCACATGTTTTTCAAAAAAAGTCTATTTTTTATTGGCAAAAAGAAACTCGCATGGGTCAAGCTGAAGTAGATTATGTGCTTCAAATCAAAAACGATATTATTCCGATAGAAGCAAAGAGCGGGACAACTGGCAGCATGAAAAGTCTCAGGGAATATTTGGGATCTCATCCTCATACATCCTATACAATACGCTTTTCAGGTCATAATTATTCTGTATATGATAATTTGTGGTCATATCCTCTATATGCAATTGCGCAAGCCATTGGAATAGATTGGTTTAAAGAGATTTAATTTTTTTGAAGACAATGTGCTCAAGGATGAATAAGAGGCTGTCAATTTAACTATTCGAGAGGAGAGCAATTGTGTTTACCCGATTGTACCAAGCATTAGAATCCGTCAAGACTTTTGTTTTGCAACCCTGGGAGGCACTCAAGGAAGTATTTTCCCTCACTATTTTTGAAGAAGCGGTTCCCCCGATAAAGCTTTTGGAGGCTGCGAAGCGAGGTGCTTTGGAAGAAGTAGATTCATTAATTCGATGGGATGCCGATGTTAATTATGCGCTGCCAGACGGGACGACAGCACTTCATCTGGCTGCGTTGAAAGGCCATTGTAATGTGGTAGCATTTTTGCTTTTATGGTGCGCTGACATTTCTTTGGTAATGCAGGATGGTGCTACAGCATTTGATCTGGCGGAGCAGAATAAGAAAATTCAAGTTTTGGAAGTGTTTTTTAAAAATCTTCTGGAAAATTTGCCTGAAAACGTCGATGATATTCAGAAAGTAATGGCTCAAGTTCAAGAATTGTGGTTAAAGTTGAAGGATGCTGAACTACGTCAAGCTGTTTTCTTGTCAGCTGTGAGTAGGGGTTGCGTTTCAGTTGTGGAAGGTTTGCTTTCATGCGGCTATAAGATTGATTTGGTATGTCAGAATGGAAGAATGCCATACCCACCACTCCATTCAGCTGCAAGGGGCGGTTATTATGACGTTGCAAAGGTATTGCTTGAAAAGGGCGGTGTCGATGTTAATGAGGAAAAAGACGGTTTTAAAGCGGTCGATTTTGCTGCGAGTTATGGTCATGTTAGTATTGTAAAATTATTGCATGGATGGGGCGCCCATATTGCGAGCAGTGTGTTTGTTGTAGTTCGGAAAATTAAGGAGACAGAAAACACCAGCGCACAAGGAAAATATATGTCCATCTTGGCACTGCTTCTTGAGTACGACCCTCGTTTTTCTGATCCAGCATGTCACGCGCATATGCTGCGGGAGGCAAAAAAAATTCGGACCCTGATATGCAAAAAAGATATATAGAAGGATGGAACTTATTAAGTCAGTATTGTGCTGAATTGTCTCATTCAAGCGCGGAACATGAAAATTCCGCCACTCAGCGGCAACATGCAGACCCAGGAGCTCAATCTTCGTTGAGTAAACAACTGTCTTTCAACGAGACGCCCCTAGTTTTTGGCAATACGGATGTGGGATCGAGATCAGACTTTAACCCTTCGGCTATTCCCCTCAAACCCGCATTGCGACATCGGTCAGTGTGACCATGGGAATGTCCAATCACCCCTAAAAAACGACCATAGGCGTCCTTTTGCCTCATCCGTTAAATATCGGATTTTTTTTGCATCAACAAAATCGGGTTGACGCGAAAACTCTATCAAAAAGGCTATACGGCTGACCAAATTCGCAACTTATATCTCTTTATAGATAACATTATGCGACTTCCAAAGCCGCAAAAAATACAATATACTTTAGATATTAAGAAAATTGAGGAGGAATTAAAAGTGGCTTATGTCAGCAGTATGGAAGAGTTTGGAATTGAACAGGGGATCAAGCAAGGCGTGCAGCAAGGGATCAAGCAAGGCGAATCCACACTCTTAAGACATCAAATAGAGTTTAAATTCCGTTGTATCCCAACTTCATATCTCAAGAGAATAGAAGCAGCAGATGCTGATACTCTCATCCAATGGGGCAAGCAGTTGATGATGGCTGAGACAATTGAAGAAGTTTTTCAGGAGCCATAAGCCCCAATAATAGAGATCCTTATAAACTCTGCCCCTGCACGCCCTGACTATCGGGCCCCATCAAGTAAAGATATCTTGGTAGAAGCGTTTCAGCTAAGGGCAACGTAGCCGTATTTTCAGCAGGATAAGCGCTGGCTCTCAAAGACGTACGCATCCGCACGGGATTAATGCTGTTCACGCGTATCGTTGTATTGGTCTCTAATTCATCGGCTAAGATTTGCATCAAGCCTTCAATGCCAAATTTGCTGACACCATACGCGCCCCAATAAGCTTTGCCTTGTTTCCCTTCGTTTGCTGAGGTAAAAACAATGGAAGCGTCGCTGGATAGTTTTAACAAAGGCAAAGTCGCTTGTGTTAACAAGAACGCGCTGTTTAAATTCACCTGCAGGACTTGATACCATTGTTCAAGCGCATAATGTTCAAGAGGTGTTAGAGCACCCAGCATGGCGGCGTTGTGTAATAAACCATCCAAGCGACCAAAATGGGTTTCAATATTCTGCCTCAAGTCTTGATAATCATTGGGTGTCGCAGTGGCCAGATTGAAGGGATAAATCGCAGGGGTGGGGTAGCCTGCTTGTTCAATTTCATCGTAGAGCGTTTCTAATTTTTTCACGGAACGCGCCAGTAAAATAACTGTTGCGCCGTGAGCGGCAAAAGTCTTGGCAACCACCCGGCCAATGCCACTTGAGGCGCCTGTGACCAGGATCACACGGTTTGAAAGTAAGTTGGCTGTGGGTATATAACGGTCAGGGTCTATCATGATTTGCCACTGTACCATATAGACTGCTAGAATTTAAGTATTAGGCAAATAAGGGTACACGCTCTTGATTAAGACATTACGAACTTGGTTTAATCGATATTTTTCCGATCCGGAAGCGGTTTTATTATTTATTGTTTTGGTGTTTGGATTTGGCCTGATTATGTTGATGGGGCAGATCTTAGCACCGGTCTTGGCCAGCATTGTGATTGCCTATCTTCTTGAATCAGTCGTTGTTCGTCTGCAGCGATTGAAAATGCCTCGATTACCCGCGGTGGTGTTGGCATTCTTGGGATTTTTAGGATTATTGTTAATTTGCTTTTTGGTGCTCTTGCCTTTGTTGTGGAAACAAGTGGCGAGTTTGTTTAGCGATTTGCCCAGCATGGTCGCCAAAGGACAACAACTTTTGCTTGAATTGGTGGCGCGTTTCCCTGAATTTTTCACCCAAGAACAAGTCAATGCCTTTTCTAGCGAATTATTGAACGATATGCACAATTGGGCAAAAGTCGTGTTGTCTGAATCCTGGTCTTCGATTACTGGGCTTATCACGGGCATTGTTTATTTGGTCTTGGTGCCCTTATTGGTCTTTTTCTTTTTGAAAGATCGTAATAAATTAATTCACTGGGCGCTTGGGTTTCTGCCACACAAAAGAGGTGCACTCAGTCAAGTATCCACGGAAGTGAACAACCAAATTGGCAATTATATTCGGGGCAAAGTTGTTGAGATTTTGGTGGTCGGGGTTGCGACGTATCTTGTATTTTGGTATTTCGGTCTACAGTATTCAGTGCTCTTAGCTGCATTGGTGGGGATATCTGTTTTAATTCCTTATGTGGGCGCCATTGTGATTACAATCCCCGTTGTATTGGTCGCCTATTTGCAGTGGGGTTGGGGCGCGCAGTTTGGATATTCCATGGTGGCGTATCTGATTGTACAGGGACTGGATGCGAATATTTTGGTTCCCTTGTTATTTGCAGAGGCCGTTAATTTGCACCCGGTTGCTATTGTTGTGGCAACGCTGTTTTTTGGGGGCATTTGGGGTTTTTGGGGTGTTTTCTTTGCCATCCCCTTGGCAACTTTAGTCAAAGCAGTTTTAAATGCCTGGCCTAAACCTCCTCTAAAAAGTCGCTAAAATCTACTATATTGCTAAAAAAGTCGTGTTCAATAACAGATGTCTCTACTCCATTGACATGGATAAGTACGGGGCGCACAGAAAATCCTGTTGGTAACGATAATGCGCTTAATTTTCGTTCCATTTCTGGAATAATTTTAGTCCCAATTTTATCTCGGGAAAATTTCATTTCACAAGCCAGCAGCACATTATGTTTCAAGTGAATTAAATAATCAATTTGGCAACCCTTGATTCTTGTTGTTTTTCTTTGAAAAAACGGGTTATCAGCAACAATTTCTTCCGGATAAATATTTAACTTCTTATGCAATGCCGAACGATTATTTAAAACAAGATTTTCAAATTGTAGACCCATAATGGACTCCCATCCTGGAAAATTCATCAGGGCTCTCTCTTCAAAATGACTGCGTTCAATTTTTCCTTTATTTTTTTCAATATACTTCAAATAAAATCGAACATAGTTGTCGCTTAATCGATAATGGCTTAGACGAGATTCTTTTTTACTTTTGAGATGCCAAGTATAGTCTCTCGATATAAAACCAGACTTTATCAATTCATCCAAATATTCACTGACATGCCCACTTTTCGGAAAGCCCACTTTTTCACAAATTTCATTATACTCAAGAGAACCTTCTTCCAATGAACCAACTATTTTTTTATAAATTTCACTTCGTTTAGAAAAGAGATCAGAGAAAATATCATTGAATTCTCGAAAAAGAAATCCTTTCTTGGTAAAACAAAGTCGTTTAATATTTTCTTCGACAGTTAAAGAAGGCTGAATTTCTTCTAAATAACGAGGAATTCCTCCTGTGATGGCAAGAATTTTAAACTTTTCAAAAGACGAATCCCCCATACCCAATGCATCTAAAAATAGATTAGATTCTGAAAGAGTGAGTTCATTTAAAGCAAGAGTGAGCGAGACTCTGCCCATAAAGCCCGTATGGCCCAAAATATTTTTTTCTATCCAAGCAGAAACCGAACCGCAAAAAATTAAAATTAATCTTGGATTCATTTTGAAGTGGAGGTCCCAAGCATTTTTAAGTTTTCCTAAAAAATTAGGATCCTTTGACCCCATCCAAGAAATTTCATCAAAAAGGATAATGGCTTGTTTATCCTCAAGATGTTTTGACAAGAGTAAAAATAGATGGCTCCAATCGTCTACGTCCATATAGGGTAATCCAGTTAATTTGACCAATTGACGCATAAACTCGTTACGTTGCTCTTGCTCACTGGTATGGGGAGCAGGAGGGAAGCCAGAAAACGGGTAGAAGTGTTGATTTTTTCCAAATTCTTGAATCAGTCGGCTTTTGCCAATACGACGTCTGCCTTGGATCACCACCAAGCTGGCTGTTTTTTTCTTTAAAAGCAGCCCTAGATCGTTTAATTCGGATTTTCTGCCTATGAAAGGCATGCTATGAACCATTTTTAACCCCCGTCACATAATATACAAATGCAGATTATGTGTGCGTGCATATACACATAATCCACGTCACATAATATACAAATGCAGATTATGTGACGCCTATTATGGGGATATATGCTATTTTAAGTCAACCCCTGGTTTAGCATGGAGCTTGGCTTAAAAAAGAGGTAGAGTAGGACCGTATTATTAATTTGGTAGGGTGAATGTAGCAGTTATGGCTGGTCATAGTAAGTGGGCAAACATAAAATTCAGAAAGATGGGGCAAGATGCTCGGCGTGGTAAATTATTTACCAAATATATTCGAGAAATCACGGTGTCGGCGCGTCAAGGCGGCAGCGATCCGCAAACGAATCCGCGTTTAAGAACGGCCATCGATAAGGCGCTGTCTGCTAATATGACGCGTGACACCATTGATCGGGCTATTAAACGTGGAACAGGCACAGAAGAAGGCCAACAGTTAGAAGAAGTGCGTTATGAAGGCTATGGACCGGGTGGGGTTGCACTCATGGTCGATTGCATGACCAATAATCGAAAGCGCACCGTTTCGGATGTCCGACACTTGATGACTAAATATGGCGGTAATTTGGGTACGGATGGTTCTGTTGCTTATTTGTTTCACGAAAAGGGTCAAATTGTGTTTGCGCCGGGGACATCTGAAGAATCCGTGATGAATGTTGCCCTGGACTGTGGTGCGGAAGATATTCAAACAGAAGCAGATGGGACTCTTATCGTGACCACGGCGTTTGAGGATTTCTATAAAACCAAACAAGCCATGGAAGCCGCGCATCTTATCCCAGAACGCGCCGAAGTCGCTCTGATCCCCACCACAGTCGTGACAATAGAGGATGCTGCCTTGGCAGAAAAATTTATCAAACTCGTGGATCTCTTAGAAGAATTAGAAGATGTTCAGACCGTGTCTTCTAACGCAGATATTGCCGAGGATATTTTGGCAACCTTGGGTTAAACTGTTTTGAGGGGCAGAGTTTTTTTGGGAGATTCACCATCCGAATTTTAGGCATTGATCCCGGTTCGCAAACCACGGGTTTTGGGATCATCGAGCAGGTGCGCGGTAAGCAGCAGTATATAACCAGTGGCTGTATTCGAACCGGAAAATTTCCTTGGCAACAACGGCTTCAACATATTTTTGAAGGCTTAACCAAGATTATCTTGGACTTTTCTCCCGACGTTGTTGCTATTGAAAAGATTTTTGTGCACAAAAATGTTGCTTCGGCCTTAAAATTAGGTCAAGCTCGAGGAGTGGCCATTGTTGCAGCCACCTTAAACGGGCTTCCTCTGGCAGAATATGCACCACGGCAAGTTAAAAAAACCGTGGTTGGCAATGGCGCAGCGGATAAAACACAGGTTCAACACATGATGCAAGTATTGCTAAAACTCAGCGGGCTTCCGCAAGCGGATGCCGCAGATGCGCTAGCCGTTGCTCTGTGTCATGGGCAAAATTCGCGGGGGCTTGTATGATTGGACGTTTACGAGGCATCTTAGAAGTCAAAAAACCACCGTATTTATTAATAGACGTGGGTGGTGTTGGATACGAAGTGTTGGCGCCTATGTCGACTATTTATCAATTGTCAGAAGTCGGAAGTGTGGTGACGTTATGGACGCATTTTCAAGTGCGCGAAGATGTGCAGGCTTTGTATGGATTTTATGAAGAACGCGAACGTGCGCTGTTTAAAGCTTTAATTAAAGTATCAGGGGTGGGTCCTAAAATGGCCCTAACCATTTTGTCCGGCATAGAGGTGTCGCAATTTATTCAGTGTGTGGATCGACGTGAAACAGCGCCCTTAGTTCGGTTGCCGGGGGTTGGTAAAAAAACGGCAGAACGGCTGATTATAGAAATGGCAGGTAAACTGGATGTTTCTGCTGAGACCCACGAATCTTTTTCCCGAATTTTATTTGAAGAAGCGGTCGAAACTCATTCTCCCAAAAGAATAGAAGAGGAAGCGGTGAGCGCATTGATTAGTTTAGGTTACAAACCACCCGAAGCCACGCGTGCGATTGCTAAAGTTTTATATGAAGGCGCGAGTAGTCAGGAATTAATTCGACGGGCATTACAGGGATTGGCGAGAGCATGATCGAAACCGACCGCTTAACTACCGCATCTTTACAACCCGACGAAGTGCGCGTGGATAAAGCCATTCGTCCTAAATCTTTGAAAGATTATATTGGGCAACCCGATGTGCGCGAACAAATGACTTTATTTATAGAAGCTGCCAAAGGTCGCCAAGAAGCGCTGGATCATGTGTTAATCTTTGGGCCACCCGGGTTGGGTAAAACGACTTTAGCGCATATTATTGCCTCGGAAATGGGTGTGTCATTACGCCAAACTTCTGGCCCAGTACTTGAGCGCCCCGGGGATTTAGCAGCACTCTTAACCAATTTAGAAGCACGGGATGTGTTGTTTATCGATGAAATTCATCGTCTCAGTCCGGTGGTAGAAGAAATATTATATCCTGCCATGGAAGATGGACAATTGGATATCATGATTGGGGAAGGTCCCGCTGCGCGTTCGATTAAATTGGATTTGCCAGCGTTTACATTAGTGGGTGCAACGACACGCGCAGGACTCTTAACCTCTCCTTTGCGAGATCGTTTTGGGATTGTGCAGCGCTTAGAATTTTATAACGTGTCGGATTTGTTAGAAATCGTGAAACGCTCTGCGAACATTTTAAACGTTGAAATGGAAGAAGAAGGTGCGCGCGAAATTGCGCGTCGTTCTCGTGGTACGCCGAGAATTGCGAATCGATTATTGCGTCGCGTACGGGATTATGCAGAAGTGAAAGCCTGTGGCGCAATTAGCGCGTCGATTGCAGATAAAGCTTTAGATTTGCTCAATGTGGATCAAGAAGGCTTTGATATGATGGATAGAAAGTTGTTGAATTGCATCATCGAAAAATTCAGCGGCGGTCCGGTCGGATTAGATACCTTGGCAGCTGCGATTGGTGAAGAACGAGGGACTATCGAAGATGTTCTAGAACCTTTTTTAATCCAACAAGGTTTTTTGATGCGTACGCCCCGAGGGCGTGTAGCGACCGAACGCGCCTATCGTCATTTTGGTTTAGCGGATATCCGAACGAGTGATGGAGATGTCTAAGATACCCAGTACGCCCGTCATTACCATTGATGGGCCCGGGGGGTCTGGAAAGGGGACCATCGGATTACGAGTCGCGACGACATTGGGGTGGCATTTTTTAGACAGCGGGGCTTTGTATCGGGTATTGGCGCTGGCGGCTTTGAAGCAAAATCTAGATTTAACAAGCGAACAACCATTAGCTCAATTGGCCAAAGATCTCGATGTTCGGTTTAATGGAGATATTTTTTTAGCAGGGCAACCTGTGACAGAGCGGATTCGTTCGGAACACTGTGGAAATACGGCTTCCCAGATTGCGGTTTTTCCAGGGGTGAGAAGTGCTCTACTGGAAAGACAGCGGGCATTTTGCCAACCCCCTGGGCTTGTCGCAGATGGGCGTGATATGGGCACGGTGGTGTTTCCAGAGGCTGTTCTGAAGGTCTTTTTAGAAGCCAGTGCGCAGGAACGGGCAAAACGTCGATATTTTCAGTTGAAGGGGATGGGCCAGGATGTTAGTCTAGAGAATCTTTTAGAGGAAATAACGGCGCGGGACGCCCGAGATAAGGGGCGTGTAGTCGCACCGTTAGTGCCAGCAAAAGACGCTGTCGTTATTGATACGACAGGGATGGGGATAGAGGAAGTGTTTGATCGCGTTATAAAAGAGGTCAAACAGCGCCTTTATTAATTGGGTATTTTAGGCCTGTGTCAGTATTCTAGTTTATGGTTAAATTCAGGATGCACGCAGAGAAACAGAAAAGAGAAAGTGATTTATGACCGAGAATTTTGCAGAATTATTTAAACAAAGTATTGCCAAAGCCGATGCGCATTTGGGATCCGTCGTCACCGGCACAGTGATACGGATGAATGATGAATTTGTCACCATTGATGCGGGTTTAAAATCAGAAGGGCATATTCCCCTCAACCAATTTTATGATGAAAACGGCCAATTAGAAGTCAAAGTCGGGGATCAGATTGAAGTCGTGCTGGAAGCCATCGAAGATGGATGGGGTGAGACTCGTTTATCGCGCGACAAGGCAAAGCGATGCGAAGCTTGGACTCGTTTAGCCAAGGCTTATGCAGCAGGTGAGCCCGTGACAGGGATTATCAGCGGTAAAGTCAAAGGTGGGTTTACGGTTGAGATTCAAAATATCAGAGCTTTCTTACCCGGTTCTTTGGTCGATGTACGGCCTGTGCGTGATCCCGTGATTCTTGAAGGAAAAGAGTTAGAGTTCAAAGTCATAAAATTAGATCAAAAACGAAACAACGTCGTTGTCTCACGACGTTCGATGGTCGAATCAGAGGGTAGCGTTGATCGCGAAGCCTTAATGACGACCCTGCAAGAAGGACAAGAAACAAAAGGTGTTGTGAAAAATCTAACAGATTACGGCGCGTTTGTGGATCTCGGTGGTCTCGACGGTTTATTGCACATTACCGATATGGCATGGCGTCGTGTGAAGCATCCCAGTGAGATTGTTTCCGTGGGACAAGAGCTAATGGTTAAGGTCCTGAAATTTGATCGGGACAGAAATCGTGTATCGCTTGGACTCAAACAATTGGGCGAAGATCCGTGGGTTGATATCACGCGTCGTTATCCAGAAGCGACCCGCCTGACAGGCAAGGTCACCAATATTACGGATTATGGTTGTTTTGTGGAAATCGAAGAAGGCGTCGAAGGATTGGTGCATGTCTCTGAGATGGATTGGACCAACAAAAATATTCATCCCAGCAAAGTGGTGCAATTAGGGATGGATGTGGAAGTCATCGTTTTGGATATTGATGAAGAGCGACGACGCATTTCATTAGGACTGAAACAATGTAAACCAAATCCATGGGAAGCTTTTGCAGAGGTGCATAATAAAGGTGATAAAGTTTCTGGGAAGATCAAGTCCATTACCGATTTTGGTATATTCATTGGTTTAGACGGCGGTATTGATGGTCTCGTTCACTTGTCCGATATTGCTTGGAATGAAGAAGGTGAAGAAGCCGTTCGTCGTTATAAGAAAGGCGAAGAAGTGGAAGCTGTCGTGTTGGCGGTTGATCCAGAGCGGGAACGTATTTCCTTAGGCATTAAACAGTTGGAAGGTGATCCCCAAGCCAACTTTATGGCGACACACACCAAAGGGAGCGTTGTCTCAGGTACCATAACCTCTGTGGATGCAAAGGGTGCTGTGATTCAATTAGCGGAGGGTGTGGAAGGCTATTTGAAAGTGAGTGAATTAAGCCGTGATCGTGTCGAAGATGCACGCACAGTGTTGAAAGAAGGCGATAGCATAGAGGCTAAATTTACGGGCGTTGATCGCAAGACACGCATGATTACGCTTTCTATTAAGGCAAAAGAATCTCAAGAGGAGCAGGAAGCCATGCGCGAATTAAGCAGCCGTCCAGAAGGCGCGAGCGCGACCTTGGGCGATTTGTTTAAAGACCGTATGGACAGCAAGGACAAAGAGAAGTAAAGAGGCAATATGCGTTTATTGAGCATCGTTGTTCTTAGCTTTGCAGTTTTACTGGGGGTTAGTTTTGCAATTCTAAACTCAGATTTTGTCGTTGTGCGGTATTATATTGGGGTTCAGAGAATTCCCTTGTCTATTTTAATTTTAGGCGTGTGGGTTTTTGGGATCCTGATTGGATTGCTGGTTTCTTTTCCGAAAGTGATCAGGCTCAAAATGGACCTTCGACGGTTGCGCCGAGAACGTGGTTGATCTTTATGTGGGAACTCTTGTTTCTATTGTTGCCTTTAGCGGCGCTCTCAGGTTGGTTAGTGGGGCGCCGCGTATTCATGAGTCAAACCTTTGGAAAACTCGCGGGTTTTAACAAACTGTTTGACCGAGCCCCCAATAAAAAAAATGCGGTGGATGTCTTAGTCCAGCTGATGGATTCTAATCAAGAAGCGGTTGAAACGCACTTGGCCTTGGGTGGATTATTTAGACGTCAGGGAGAAGTCGACAAAGCCGTTGGCATTCATCAAAATCTGATCGCAAAATCCTCGCTCACAGAAGAGCAACGAGCGCTCTCTTTGTTGGAACTCAGCCGCGATTATATGCGAGCAGGCGTATTAGATCGGGCAGAAACGGTGCTTTTAGATCTGGTGCATCAGGGCTATGAACTGGATTCTGGATTTCAGCACCTGTTGGATATTTATCAACAAAGTAAAGATTGGTTGCGAGCAATCCAAACAGCAGAAAAATGGCAAGCCAAAACCAATCGAAACATGAGTTATCAGATTGCACATTTTTACTGCGAGCTTGCCGAACAACAATGGCTCAAGGGTGAGCGGAATGAAGCGAGTGATTATTTGAAGCGGGCCCTACAAGCCAATCGGCGGTGCGTGCGGGCCAGTTTATTATTGGGCAATATCGAGGCTCAAGCCGGGCGTTATAAAACCGCTATTCGCGCGTATAAACAAATACAAAAACAAGATCAGGCTTTTTTGTCTGAAATCATTTCACCGTTGGCGCGTTGTTATGAAAGTCTCAACGATCCGGCTGGCATGATGAAATACTTTGATGAGTGCTTACAAAAACGGTTAACCACCTCTGCTGTATTAGCCTTTGCGGAATGGTTATACAAAAGCAAGGGAGAAGAAGAAGCCACGCGCTTTGTCGTTCAACATGTGCGACAAGATCCTTCCTTGCGTGGATTAAACCGCATGCTGCAATTAAGTATTACGCGTGCGGGGGGTGGAACGGCGCAACAAGATTTAGTTTTATTTCAAGAATTAATCGAAAAAATGCTACTCAACAAGCCGTTATATCGATGTCAGGCTTGTGGGTTTTCGGGCAGGACACTGCAGTGGCAATGTCCCAGTTGTAAACGTTGGGATGTGATCAAACCAATCCATGAATAACACAGCGCTTCACCACAGAGTCCGAAAAGCAGTTTTTCCAGTTGCTGGTATAGGCACGCGCTTTTTACCCGCCACCAAAGCAAATCCCAAAGAGATGATGCCGGTGGTGGACAAGCCCTTGATTCAATATGCGGTTGAAGAAGCGATTGCCGCGGGGATCGAAGAATTGATTTTTGTGACCAGCAGCAGTAAACGAGCCATCGAGGATCATTTTGACAGTCATTTTGAACTGGAAACAAAGCTCAAAGCTGCGGGTAAAGACGACTTGTTACAGATCGTTCGCAGTGTGTTGCCCGAGGGCATTTCTTGTGTCTATATTCGTCAACCCGAGGCCTTGGGTTTAGGGCATGCTATTTTATGCGCCAAGCAGGTGGTGGGCGCAGATCCCTTTGTCGTCTTGCTGGCCGATGATTTAATGTGCGATGCGGGCCAAACCTCTTGTTTAAAACAGATGGTATCCCAGTTTCAGCGGGTGCAGGGTTCTATTGTGGCTGTTGAACAGATCGATCTCAAAGACAGTTCAAAATATGGTATGGTTGGATTTCCGGAAGCCTTTCATGGCTTTGGTCAAATCACTCAAATTATTGAAAAGCCCAAGCGGGAAGACGCGCCTTCTCGACTGGGTGTGGTGGGACGTTATATTTTAACGCCGGAAATTTTTGCAGAACTGGAAAAAGTAAAACCGGGTGCTCAAGGGGAAATTCAATTAACAGATGCCATCGCAGCCTTATTAAAACATCAAGCGGTGTATGCCCTAGAATTTGCGGGCAAGCGTTATGATTGCGGTAGTAAATTAGGATATCTCCAGGCCATTGTAGCCTATGGGTTGCGGCACCCAGAAGTTGCAGTAGAGTTCCAAAAATATTTACAGTCTATGGTGAGCACCGAGCACGCCTAATCCAATAAAACCGCTATCACGCCACTGGTTTGAATCGTACTAAACAATTGCTGATAAGTCTCGACATTCAGCTTTCGTTTGATATTCTCTCTAAACGTTTGAATGGTTCTGGAGGATAATCCCCCCAGCACTTTAGCCGTGTCTTTAATAGAAAAACCCTTTAACCATAGGCTTAAACACTCGACTTCGCGTTTGGTTAATCGCTTGCCTGTCACGCCTTTGACTGCATCAATAATATCCTCTGCTTCGAAAGAAAAATCGACGGATAAATCGGGCGGTGGACTTGTGTCTGGGGCATTCAGTGCATGCGGGGTGTTACAAAAACTATGGTATTTAATAATGGTTCCTTCTCGCATCTCAACCGAGATAATTCCCGAAAAAAAGACGCGGCTTCTTTTGGGAAAAACATTTAAAACGGGGCCTGTATGAATGGCACTTCCACGCCATTGATAAATGAGCTGGTTGTCGTTTTTTATAATGGTTTGTATTGAAAATTCAAAAGCAGAAAACGCATTAAAGACTTGCTGAACAGAGTCTTTCAGCGCTTGGGGGCCGTGTCCAGAAAAAAACGTGGTTTGAATTTCAGCAGACTCATCTACAAAAGCATCAACGACGTGTAGGGCTTTTTTATTCCACAGCGGTAAAACAAATTGGTTCGTGATATCCTTAAGCGCGATTCGCATATTTCTTCCCTTAAATATTTAATTACGATGACCACATGTTAATCTTAATTTTGAGGGATGTAAATCGTGCAAATAGCGGAGTGCATATGCATTTTAAAAAAAATTTAAAAAAATCTTTTTAACTGGAGTGCGTGATGTTACACTCACGAAAATGTGGTCCAACCTTTAGGAGAGCATGATGAATAAAATCCCTTCATATATCTATTGTGTGATACTGCTACCCTTATTCCTGTTCTCGACGGCTGCGGTTGCTGAAAATCAATCCCAGCGTTACCTGATCACTGCGGCAACCAGTGGTCTTGGTGTTGCCATTTCTGAAACCCTGGCTTCGCAAGGACATGCATTAATATTAGCGGGTCGAGATGCAAAAAAACTTTCTGCTCTTAAATTAAAATTAGAAAAATCATATCGTGGTCAATATACGGTTGAACTTTTTGATTATTCAGATCCTGTTTCGATACAAAATCTTGGGCTCAGGTTGAAAAAGACGGCTATCAATGGCATCGCTATTATTCCTCCAAGAGTTACGATCAATACTACAGATATTCCGTCATCTGAAGATTGGTTAAATATGTTTAAATTTGGGTTTACAGCGCCTTTGGAAGTTTTAAAAGAAACGCTTGCTAATTTACAGCCCAAAAGTTCAATCGTGGTAATCTCTGGTCTTTCTTCTGTTCATTATCTTCTAAATTATAAAAATGTTAATGTATTGAGGAAAATGTGGATAGCAGAAGTAAAGAACTTGGGTTATCAGTTAGGAGATCGTAAAATTCGCGCCAATTCCATTTCGCCAGGCGTTATTTTAACGGATTCCCAGAAAAATAAAATACAAAAAAGAGCTTTAGAAGCCCATAAATCATTTGAAGAACAATTGAAGGAAGAAGCGAAAGATACCCCTCTGCATCAATATGGTAACCCGGAGGATGTTGCTGAAGCGACGGCTTTTTTGCTTTCAGATCGGTCTAAACATATTAATGGTGTTAATTTAGTCATGGATGGTGGGTTGAGTAAAACGTACTGAGAATACGGGGGCAAGTCCATCAGCTCGGTGGATCATTTGGCAAAGGCGGTGGAATTAATTCTTTTCCTGGATACCCCTTTACTTCACCAAAAGCAATATGATTATTCCAGGCATTGGCAGCCTCAATCATTTCTTCTTTTGTCCGGGCAACAAAATTCCACCAAATTAAAATATCTTCCTGAAAAGGTTCGCCACCAATGATTAAAATTCTTGAACCTTTTTGAGCACGAACAGGTACGCTTGATTTGCCGCACGGTAAATATAAAAGAGTATTTATATCTACGGCTTCATTTGCAATTTCTATATTGCCTATTAAAGGTAAAATGCCATATTCAAATTTTGGATTCAGGGGCAAATTTGTTGTCGTGTCTTCCGGCGCATTCAATTCTAAACCGACTAAAGGCGAATAAATTTTGGTTGGAGAAACTGAACTTAAAAATTCGCCTGCTAAGATATTAATATGCAGATTATCTAGTTTAACCGAAGGAATCTTTTCGTAATGAATGAAGTTAGGTTCCATGTGGCGCACGGCATCAGGCAATGCAATCCACAGTTGTACTCCGTGAAGAATGCTATCGGGTAGTGATTCCTCAGAATGTGAAATACCTTTTCCTGCTGTCATTAAATTAACTTGTCCAGGTTGAATTTTTTGTTTCGATCCCAGGCTGTCTCTATGCAGTATTTCGCCAGCAAGCGTATAAGTAAAAGTTTGCAGTCCAATATGGGGATGAGGTCCGACACGCAGACCTTGAGTGTTGCTTAAATCTAAAGGTCCAAAATGATCTAGAAAACACCAAGCACCAATGGTTTTTCGATCGCTATGGGGTAGGGCGCGACGAATCGTTAAATTATTGCCGACAAGTGCTGTGCGCGTTTTTATTTTTTGACTCATGCATTTTGAAGAGAGTGCAAGGCACTCCTTTGAGTTGAGTATTTTAGGCGTTTTTAGTAAGTCGCTCATATTGTTTCGAAAAAGGTTGATGACTATATAATAGTAGCAAATGACAGGAAATTCCCTCTTATAATTAGTCCGTTCAACAGAAGTGTACTGATTACCTCTATCATCCAAATGTGCGGTGAATACCATTCTTAATCACCGCATAATATGCGTCGATTAAAGTTGCGTGAGCGGTGAATAGCTGCTATTATCACTGCAAAAAATGCGGTGATTAATTATGTGGATATACGAGTACCAGGGCTGGCCAAGCTTCAGTTGGAATGACCAAAGGCTAACTTCTAAATTGGCTGACATTCGGCATCGTCAAGGACGTTTGCTGGGCAAAATGGAAGGTCTAGGCTTTGATCTTAATCGTGAAGCACTTCTTAGCACTTTGACCAGTGATGTGGTTAAGTCTTCAGCTATTGAGGGAGAAAACCTTAGCCCTGATGAAGTTCGCTCATCTATTGCACGTCGGTTGGGAATTAATATCGCAGGTCTTATACCAGCAAGCCGTAATGTTGAGGGTATTGTGGAGATGATGCTTAACGCCACACAATCATTTTCACAACCCCTTACCAAGAAACGTTTGTTTGACTGGCATGCTGCTTTATTTCCCACAGGACGCAGTGGAATGCATTCAATTGTAGTTGGGGGCTGGCGCAACGATGTTAATGGACCCATGCAGGTTGTTTCCGGACCTATCGGGCATGAAACAGTTCATTTTGAGGCGCCCAGTGCGGACAGGCTTAATAAAGAGATGACAAGCTTCCTTTCATGGTTTGAAGAAAAAAATAATATTGATCCAGTTTTAAGAGCTGGGATTGCTCATCTTTGGTTTGTTACTATCCATCCTTTTGAGGATGGGAATGGCCGTATTGGCAGAGCTATTGCTGATATGGCATTGGCTCGTGCGGATAACACAGCATATCGTTTTTATAGTCTTTCCTCGCAATTTGCATTTGAGCGTAAAGACTATTACGACCAGCTGGGAAGACAACAACGCAGCACACCTGAAATTACAGCTTGGTTGGAATGGTTCTTAGATTGCCTTGGGCGAGCTATTTCTAGCGCAGAAGATACGTTGGGCAAGATAATGTTTAAGGCTCAACTTTGGAACAAGATTAACCAAAATCCGGTGAATGAGCGACAACGTCATATAATCAACCGCATGTTGGAAGATGATTTTAAGGGGCATATGAATACATCAAAATATGCTAAATTAGTGAAATGTTCAAATGATACAGCTCTTAGAGATATTCAGGATTTAAAAGGCAGAGGAATTTTCATACAAAATCCTGGCAGTGGCCGAAGCACCAGTTATCGTTTGCCCGATATGGTTCATCATGATTAAGATTCCGCCAATTATAATGCGATTATATCCGGCGAAATCTAATACAAAATTTTCGATTTCGCCAGTTATGGTACGATTATTGACCCCATGGGGTAGATTCTAAGCAAGGACCTGGTCTCGTGGCCTGATTTTGTGGTTTTCAAGGGTGGGTTACCATATTGGTAAGTGGACCATAGACCTGGTGTGGGCTACAGCCTCTCCAGAAAATAGCACTTATACTGTCCAATTTAAATGGAAAGCCGAAAAAATGGAAGAACAGGTAACGATGGCAACCTTTTTTCTAGATGCTCAGGGGAAAATTTTCGAACTGTATGAAGTTTATAATCTCTATACTCCATCTGCTTCAAGCATTCAAAATAAATCATGATTTATGGGTAGGGATGTTAAGGGCTTGACCCCCCCATGATTTTAATGAAAATTAAAGTGCTTGTTCGACGTTTAGCGTAACTTATTGCGCTATGAGTTTGCCAGTACAATCTCTGTCTCCAAAGTAATTATGACAACCATTAATAGTTTTTAATTTATTAAACACCCAGCCAAACACTCGTTGCTTTTTGCCGTGGTATAATTCATCTTCATTGCTAGCATAACTGCCATTTATGCAAACATACTTTTGATTGCGCAACAATTTTTTCCAAATTTTAGAAGTTTCTTTGCAATATGTTACGCCCATAGCATGACGCATTCCATATTGATTTACGATGCCATTTTCATCAATAATATCGATTGTGAAATTGGCAACATGTTCACCCCATTCCTTACTGTACTGTAGGACCCTATAGTTTATCTTGACTGTATCGGTATGATAACATTTCCAATGAGTAGATCTTATGGGATCGGTTGTTAACCCATACGTTTCATCAGCTAATTCTGCTTCCATTAAGATACCATGGTCATCGTTTAATAGTACAAAAGGATATTTTGCGCTAATTGCGGGGTCGATGCAATGTGCATTAGTTATAGAAAAATATAATAAAAGTAAAATAAAAAATTTAAAATTATTTTCGGTTAATTTCTTCATATAGATTATTAAACCTCTTCATGCCACCAGTTGACCCCTCATGGCTGAAATAATCCGATTATTTTTAAAGGGTCAAACCATTTTGCTAACCCATGCCTTTAAAAAACAAAATCGGATGCAAAAGAATGTAATGTGTTGCTGAGGGCTTTTTGATGGTTCCCTTGGATATCTTTGCTGCCAATGGCGCATTTTAACAATTGAATGGTTGTAGATTCTTCCAGTTGCCCAATATGCTGCATTTCGGAAACAGTGCGTTTTTTGAAAAGATTTTCTAGCTTGATTTCATAAAATTCATTCAACATCACCCAAGTATCCAAAGTTAAAAAACTTGTTTTTTGTGGGATGAAAAAATTCGGGTATCGATCGTTGAGTTGGCAACCAGAAATTTTTCCTTTATAAATTTCTTTAGAGGTGGTTTTAACAAAGAGATAGGAATTTTGGTCGACTTTAGACAGAGAAATAATAATTTTCTTCCCTGAGGAGCCATCTAAGAACTGAAAATTATTGTCACAACATACTGTACCGGGCGTCATTTTTTTAACCTGAAGTTAGGGTCTCACTATAATTATTTTTTATTTCCATGCTGTCTTGAGACAATGCGTGGATAATATCCTTATGCGCTTCGTGAATTGCATATTCATAGGGGATGAGTTGATATTCTCTTCTTTCTTCATGGAACACTTTGTGCCATGGGAGATTAGGCAAATGGGTATTTTCAATCATATCTTTTGTAGTCGTGGTTTTATATTCTTTGGAAAGCTGTTCTATGATAGAGAGCTCTCTCTTGGAAAAATAAGATAAATCTGGATTTGTGATAGGCTCTATGGTTAATATTTCATAGTTCCCGATTTTTTTGGGTACGAGATGAATGTGATACTTTGTATCTAATTCTAAAAATTCTTTACTAAATTCCTCATGTAATTTAGGGGGAACTGGACCCATTTTCCACGCATAATAGTCAAGCCCCGTAACGCTACGTCCCGTTTGTTTAAAGTGTTCGAAATCCAGAAAATATAGGAGCTTGAATAATTTTGTTTTTCCGCAGTTATGAGTATTTTTTGCGAAATATACTATCGCGTTAATTAATTTTTCTTGGTGGTACTGAATAAGCATAAAATAATCCCACTGCCTATTGTTACCATTCTAGCATACAGAATTTTACACAAGCAAATTGCATTTGTAAAATTGGCTCCCCGGGACGGACTCGAACCGCCGACCCAGTGGTTAACAGCCACTTGCTCTACCGACTGAGCTACCGGGGAATATGAAGTAAACGATAGGGGATAGTAGCGAATTTGCAAGGGATTGGTCAACTGTTCGTTGTGAGGGCCTCCCCAAGCCGCCCCAACGCCTCTTGTAAGTTATCTAAGCTGGTCGCAAAGGACAGGCGCATATACCCTGGCGCCCCAAAGGCGCTGCCAGGCACCACCGCAACCCGTGCCTGATTCAACAAAAACTCGGCGAGAGCCACATCGTCTTTGAGCCCTAAACGATCAATCAGCTTTTGGACTTTGGGGAAAGCATAAAAAGTGCCATCGCCTTGCAGGCACTCAATCCCAGGAATAGCGTTGAGTGCTTGCACCACAAAATTATGTCGTAATTGAAAAGCTTCTACCATCGTGCCCACAGATTTTTGATCGCCCGACAGCGCTGCTTTTGCGGCCATTTGCGAGATAGAGCAGGCATTAGAAGTGCTCTGTCCTTGAATGCGATTCATTGCTTGTATCAGCGGTTGTGGTCCCGCTGCGTACCCAATGCGCCAGCCGGTCATGGCGTAGGCTTTGGAGACGCCATGCAGAATGAGGGTTCGTTCAGCTAATGCGGGACAAGCGTTTAAAATATTGCAGAATGGTTCTTCGCGCCACAGAATTTTTTCATACATATCGTCGGTTGCGATAAAAATATCTGGGTATTTCTGCAAAACCGCTCCCAATGCCGCGAGTTCGGCACGGGTATACGCCATGCCGGTTGGATTCGACGGACTGTTTAATACAAAAAGCCGAGTTTTAGACGTGATGGCTTTTTCTAGTTGTTCGGGCGTAATTTTAAAACGTTGCGTGATGTCTGCCCAAATGATCACAGGTTTTGCATCCGCGAGTAAAACGATGTCGGGATAAGACACCCAATACGGTGCAGGGATGATCACTTCATCACCCGGATTTAAAAAAGCTTGTACGAGATTAAAAAAACTTTGCTTGCCGCCATTCGAAACTAAAATTTGATTGGGTGCGTATGAGAGCTGATTATCCCGCTTAAATTTTTCGGTAATCACGGTGCGCAGTTCTAAAATGCCTTCTACCGCAGTGTATTTTGTAAATCCTTGGTGTATGGCTTCAATGGCGGCTGTTTTGATGGAGTCGGGGGTATCAAAATCAGGTTCTCCGAGGCTGAGATCGATCACATCAATGCCTTGTCGTTTGAGCTCGGTTGCCTTGGCGGCGACCGCTAAAGTCGGGGAAGGTTTGATGCGTTGCACGCGCTCAGAGAGTGGAATATTTGAGATATTTGCCAAAAGAAAGTCCTCATTTTGTGGTATCCTAGTGATTCTTTATAACATTATCACGGGCACATTTCTATGTCTGGTCGCTTTCAATTATCCGCTAACTTTAAGCCCACGGGCGATCAGCCCGCGGCGATTGAACAGTTGGTTGAGGGACTGAATTCCGGGCTTATGCACCAAACGCTGTTGGGTGTGACGGGGTCTGGGAAGACGTATACGATTGCCAATGTCATTGAAAAAACCAATCGCACCACGTTGGTGTTGGCGCCCAATAAGACGCTGGCTGCGCAATTGTATGGCGAGATGAAGGGATTTTTCCCCCATAACGCCGTTGAATATTTTGTTTCTTATTATGATTATTATCAACCCGAAGCCTATGTGCCGGCTTCTGATACTTATATCGAAAAAGATGCGTCCATTAATGAACACATCGAGCAAATGCGGCTCTCTGCGACGAAGGCATTGTTAGAACGCCCCGATGCTATTATTGTCGCAACTGTGTCGGCCATTTATGGTTTGGGTGATCCCAAAGCCTATCTTGCGATGGTGATGCATTTGGATCGCGGCGATGCCATTGATCAGCGAACGTTTTTACGGCGCTTAGCGGAATTACAATACACGCGCAATGATCTTGATTTTCGTCGGACGACGTATCGTGTGCGGGGAGATGTGATTGATATTTTTCCTGCGGAATCCGAATACGAAGCCATTCGCGTTGAACTGTTTGGCGATGAAATTGAAAGAATCAGCGTTTTTGACCCCTTAACGGGCGAGATCCTCAAACAGATCCCTCGCGTGACCATTTATCCTAAAACCCATTATGCGACGCCGAGACAAAAATTATTAGACGCCGTAGAGGAAATCAAAAAAGAATTAAAAATTACCTTGGTAGAATTAGAAGCTTCAAAAAAATTAGTGGAAGCGCAACGCTTAGAGCAACGAACGCGATTTGATATCGAAATGATGTTGGAGCTGGGATATTGTTCTGGGATAGAAAATTATTCTCGATATTTATCGGGCAGAAATGCGGGAGATCCCCCACCCACTTTGATGGATTATTTGCCCAATAACGCTTTGGTTATTATTGATGAATCCCATGTGACCATTCCACAATTGGGGGGTATGTATAAGGGTGATCGCGCGCGCAAGGAAAATTTGGTGAATTACGGATTTCGATTGCCTTCTGCTTTAGATAATCGCCCGCTGAGGTTTGATGAATTCGAGCGCTTAGAACCCAAAAGCATTTATGTTTCTGCAACGCCGAGTGATTATGAATTGCGACATTCAGATGCGGTGGTTGAACTGATCGTACGTCCTACGGGCCTGATTGATCCGGTTATCGAAGTACGCCCTGCTTCTACGCAGGTAGATGATGTGCTCTCTGAAATCAAACACAGAACGCAAGCGCACGAGCGCGTTTTGATTACGACGCTCACCAAGCGCATGTCAGAAGATCTCACAAATTATTTAGTGGATCAAGGAATCAAAGTGCGCTATTTACACTCGGACATCGAGACGGTAGAACGCGTGGAAATTATTCGGGATTTGAGATTGGGTGTTTTTGATGTTTTGGTCGGGATTAATTTATTACGAGAAGGCTTGGATATGCCCGAAGTTTCTTTGGTGGCGATTTTTGATGCTGATAAAGAAGGCTTTTTGAGATCTGAGCGTTCTTTAATACAAACCATTGGACGCGCTGCACGCAATATTCACGGAAAGGCAATTTTGTATGGAGATGTCGTCACCAAATCCATGCAGCGCGCAATCGAAGAAACTGAAAGACGGCGCGCCAAGCAAAGGGATTATAATAAGCAACATGGGATTACACCGAAGGGTGTCGAAAAAGCCGTCCACGATATTTTAGAAGGCGCTTATTCTGGCGCGCTTAAATTTGCGCGCCCTAGCGCACGCGCGAAAGAGGCCCAGCGCCAAGAAGCAGAAAATCAAAAACTAAGTCCCCCACAACTGCTGCATAAGATCGAAACCCTGGAAAATACCATGTATGTACAAGCAAAGAACTTGGAATTCGAAGAAGCGGCGCGTACGCGGGATGAAATCCATCGGCTCAAAGAGCTGTTTTCCAAGCTGAGCTAGAACCATCCTATTGTTGTTATTTAAGTCGATTCAAAGTTCTTTGAAAAATCTTAGCTAACTTCCTTGTAAGTTTCCATAAAGAGCGCCTACACTTTTGTTAGGAGGTGCACTTATATGAGCCATAACGCGACATCCTACCAAGGTATTAATACAGAAGACTGCTGCTTTAATCTGCGCAAAGTCACTCGTGCAGTTACACAGTTCTACGATCGTCACTTAGAGCCTGCTGGCATACGTGCAACCCAGTTTACGCTTTTATTAACCTTGAGCGCTGCCACAGGCAAAACGCTCACCGACATGGCCGAAGGTTTGGTGATGGATCGAACCACCCTAACCCGCAACTTAAAGCCTTTAGAACGTGAGGGCTTAATTACAACCCTAAAGCTGGCCGATAAGCGCACCAAAGGATATGTCCTGACCGAAAAGGGACGGGCTGCCATAGAAAAGGGCGTGCCGCTCTGGCACAAAGCGCAGCAGCAAATTGTCGGGCAGTTGGGCGCTGAACGTTATGGGCGCTTATTGGAAGAATTAAAACTCGTGCGCTCTTTTGCGAATATGCCTAAAATGGCACGGATAAAGGATTTTACGTCTAAATAGTCTCAAGAAAAAATTGCAGACTTAATGTCCGTGCATATGCTACGATCTCTACGTTCGTAGCATACTGACAAGGGGCATCTTTATGAAAACCTTTCGATTTTTGGCAGCTTCCGCCATTGGCACTTATTTTGAATTTTTAGACTTCATGCTGTTTACTTTTGCAGCACCGATTATTGCGTTTAATTTTTTTCCGAAGGGCGATCCGGCGTTAGCATTAATTTACACCTGGGGTATCTTTTTTGTAGGGTTCTTGGTTCGTCCCATTGGCGCTTTATTTTTTGGGCATATCGGTGATAAATTGGGTTCGCGCTACTCACTGCTGATCTCCATGGGATTGATGTCCGTTGCGACTATTTCGATGGGATTTTTGCCTGCTTACGAACGCCTGGGTATTTTCGCGCCCCTCTGTTTAATGCTCTTAAGGGCAATGCAAGGCTTTGCCTTTAGCGCAGAGTATACGGGACCTTCGACGTATTTAAGTTTGAACAGCAGAAAAAATCTGGGATTGCTGAGTAGTATTACCATTGTCGCCATGTGTTTGGGGCAGTTATCCGGCAGCCAATGGATATCGGTATTAACCAGCGCTAATACGGTAGAAACCTTACCCGAATGGAAATGGCGGATGCCCTTTATTATCAGCGGTATTTTAGTGGGTGGTGTAGGAATCTTGTTAAGGCTGAATATGCCAAACCTTAAGCCACCCAAAGTAGTGCGAGTGCCGTTTTTAAGTTTAATGAAATCCCAAAAGAAAGAAACCTTGGTGTGCATTTTCTTAGCCATGTTTGTGGGAATTAAATCCTATGCGCTGTTTGGTTATTTACCGCCACACTTGCAGAAATTTTTGGGTATTCCCATGCATGAGTCTTTAAATGTAGCCAGCACAGCGACGCTTGTGATGATGTTTTCAACCTTATTTGCAGGGTGGTTGTCCGATAAAATTGGGCGTGCGCGCGTGCTTCATTGGTCGTTGATAGGGATGGGCATTGCTGCGCTCTTTGCGTTTCGGTATATCCAAGATCAAAATGCATCGATGGCATTTTTATGGATCTATATCTTAGCCTTTGGATCGGGGACTTATTCTGGTGCAATCCCAGCCTTGTTAGCTGAGGTGTTTAAACAAGAGCAAAGATTTAGCGGTTCGGCCTTGTCTTATAATATTGGCGTATCGATTGGCGGCGCTACGCCGTTAATCATGGCCGTATTTTCACGATACAATCAGATGATTCCTGGATATTTTATTGCAGCCTGTTCTGTAATAATTATGTTGATCTTGTATTTTGCGAATACAAAACGGGATTTCAGGATTGATTCGGGAATAGTTGGAAGCGCACCCGTACGGTAGAGAAGCGGCTATGAGTCAAGATAAAGCAGACATTGTTCAGCGATATATAGAAACGCTGTGGGGTGACAAAGATGTCAACATTATCGATGAGCTGTTCTCTCCCTTAGCGGTGATTGAGAGTCCTTTGCTGAAAGCGGTAGGACTCTCCGGTAAACGCTCGGTTTCACAAACGTGGTTTGAGGCTTTTCCGCGCGGGGAAGCCATCATTGATAAATTAATCAGCTCTCACGATATGGTGGTCTCCACCTGGCGATCGGGCGGAATACACGAAAATATTTTTCACGGAGTAGAGCCCACCGGAAAACAGATGTTTTTTCAAGGGACCTCTTGTTATCGTTTCGAGGGGTCCAAAGTGGTGCAATATTACGCCACGGTAAATTTGTCAGAGATTGGCAAAACAAATCACTCTCCCAACAGCATCGAAGCAAAAACCAAAGGCAGCTTGGAGATTATTCAAACACTCAGAAATATGAATTCAGCAGGCCTAACCTATCGAGAAGTAGAATGCTTAAGTCTGTGGGCCTTAGGGTTTTCTTCTAAAAAATCCGCACAGCTGTTGAGTATTTCTGTCAGCACCATCGAAGCACACAAGAGTAATATTAAATCTAAATTAAATATTTATTCAAAATCACAATTATTTGAATATCTCCGCGCAGGGGGATATTTTGGTCTTTTATCCACTTTCGCTCATGATCGATTTGGAAAAATTGGGCTTTAATTTCTTCCCTATCCTTAGCATTAATTGACCTACCCACCTGGTCAATGGTGCGCTTACTCATTATTCACGATATGTGCCATTTCCAATCCCACTTAACATTTGCTCCAGAGTCTGACTCTAAATCAGATTGGGATTAGACGAGATTGGAAGGGCGATTGACAAAAAAATAGCATTCTAAGAAATGAGATGTAAAAAATAAAAAAATTTCTTGGAATGCCCCACTGGGCGAAATATGAAACACGATAGGAGGGAATGGAAGATGTTTGCACGAGAATATAGTGAGTACGAGTATGAGGATGAATGTGTATACGAGCGTTCAAAAACTGCGATGCAGCATTTCGGAACTCGAGCGTTATTGGTAGAAGATAATCCATTGGTCCAGTTTCTTCATAAGAGGATGCTGCATGAGTTGGGTTGTCGAGTTGACGTTGCCTCTAACGTTGAAACGGCATTGGCAATGAGCAGTCATCTTTATGATGTGATTTTATTAGATGTAAAGAGCTGGTCTCTCTTGCTGGCCGGCTTGTCGGATAAATAACCGATAGCGCAAATGTTCTCGATAGATCTATGCTTTATGTGATACTTTAAGTTTATGGCTGAGTAACTTTTGTGTTTTTAAATCATTTGGCTGAGATATTCTAAGTTAAGTGTTTTTAAGCAAAAAGTTAGTTTCCAAATTTATACTTCGCATAGGGGGATAGTCTGATGGATGAGAACAAAAAAAAGGCGCTGAATGCTGCCTTATCACAAATTGAGCGGCAATTCGGCAAGGGTGCTGTGATGTTAATGGGGGACGGTAGCGCCATTGCGAATATCGAAGCCATTTCAACAGGATCCTTAGGATTAGACATTGCGCTGGGGATTGGGGGCTTACCCAAGGGGCGTGTGGTTGAAATTTTTGGACCGGAATCCTCGGGTAAGACGACTTTAACACTGCAAGTGATCGCGGAATGTCAACGTATGGGCGGAACCGCGGCCTTTGTAGACGCCGAGCATGCCTTAGATCCCAGCTATGCCGAAAAGCTTGGGGTTAAGATCGAAAACCTCTTGGTGTCTCAGCCAGACACGGGCGAACAAGCGCTGGAAATCACCGATATGTTGGTTCGCTCGAGCGCAGTGGACGTCGTGGTGGTGGACTCGGTGGCTGCCTTAACGCCCAAAGCGGAAATCGAAGGCGAAATGGGCGATCAGCACATGGGTTTACAAGCGCGCCTGATGTCGCAAGCGCTGCGTAAATTAACGGGGAATATCAAACGTTCCAATACGCTGGTCATTTTTATTAACCAGATCCGTATGAAAATTGGCGTGATGTTTGGGAGCCCAGAAACCACCACGGGTGGAAATGCCTTGAAGTTCTATGCTTCTGTGCGATTGGATATTCGCAGAACGGGTGCCATTAAGAAAGGCGATGAAGTGTTGGGCAACGAAACACGCGTGAAAGTGGTTAAAAACAAAGTGGCCCCGCCCTTCAAACAAGCGGATTTTGAAATTCTGTATGGTCAAGGCATTTGCCGTATGGGCGAGATCATTGAATTGGGCGTTAAATTGAATTTAATTGAAAAAGCCGGTGCATGGTACAGCTACAAGGGCAATCGAATTGGTCAGGGCAAAGACAATGTTCGACAGCACTTAACGGAAAACCCGAAGATTGCTGAAGAACTCGAAAAAATAATTCGTGATAAATTATTAACGCCTGTTCCTGTCGGTGCTGCGCGCGCTATCGCGGAAGAAGAAATGGCGCTCGAGATGGAAGAGTAGTAGAGAGATGAAGACCGGGCAGTTACGTCAAACGTTTTTAGAGTATTTTGAAACACGCGGGCATACAATTGTGCCCAGCAGCCCTTTGGTGCCACAGAACGACGCCACCTTGCTATTTACCAATGCGGGGATGGTGCAGTTTAAAGAGGCATTTTTAGGCGAACAGCGATCATATACGCGTGCGACCAGCAGTCAGCGATGTGTTCGCGCAGGCGGAAAGCATAATGATCTAGAAAACGTGGGCTATACTGCTCGGCATCATACTTTTTTTGAGATGCTCGGGAATTTTAGTTTTGGGGATTATTTTAAGCGTGAGGCCATTAGCTTTGCTTGGAATTTTTTAACTGAAGTTCTTAAATTACCGCCCAGTCGTTTATGGATAACGGTGTTTACAGAAGACAAAGAAGCCGAAGATATCTGGCTAAAAGAAATCAAAATCGATCCTAAAAGATTTTCTCGGTGTGGCGAAAAAGATAATTTTTGGTCCATGGGAGACACAGGCCCCTGTGGACCGTGTACAGAAATTTACTATGATCATGGCAGCGAAATTGCAGGTGGACCTCCAGGTTCTGCAGATGAAGATGGGGATCGATATGTTGAGATCTGGAATCTTGTCTTTATGCAGTTTAATCGCTCTGCCGATGGCACTTTAAGCCCCTTACCAAAACCGTCTGTGGATACGGGCATGGGTTTAGAACGTATTGCAGCTGTGATGCAGGGTGTGCACAGTAATTATGATATCGATATTTTTAAAAATTTAATTCAGGCGATTATTGAGCTCGGCAACATAAAAGATACTAAAAATCAGTCTCTCAGGGTCATTGCCGATCATATTCGCTCGTGTGCATTCCTGATTGCCGATGGTGTTTTGCCTTCCAACGAGGGGAGAGGCTATGTCTTGCGACGTATTGCGCGGCGCGCGATTCGACATGGTGCCCGTTTAGGGTTTACAGAGCCGTTTTTCTATCGTTTGGTAAAGCCCTTAGCCGCTGAGATGGGAGAGGCCTATCCTGAATTAAAAAATAAACGCGACGTGATCGAACGCGCTTTGCATCAAGAAGAACTGCAATTTGCACGCACTTTGGATCTGGGATTAAAAATCTTAGAACAAGACATCGACAAAATAGCGGGCGATTTAATTCCTGGCGAGACAGTGTTTAAGTTGTACGATACCTATGGATTTCCGGTTGATTTGACTGCAGATATTGCCAGAGAACGGGGTTTGACTCTAGATATGGCAGGGTTTAACGAGGCAATGGAAGCGCAAAAAACGCGCGCGCGCGAAGCCAGCCAATTTGCAGTGCAAGGGGAACAAATTGCAAGCACCCATACGACGGATTTTGTGGGATACGATCGACTCCACGAAACTTCTCAGATTATTGCTTTATATCAAGATGGTAAGCCCACGCAACAATTATCCTCGGGTTCTGCTGGCGCAATTGTGTTGAGTCATACGCCATTTTATGCGGAAGCTGGTGGGCAAGTGGGTGATCAAGGACTGCTATTACATTTTCCAGAAGGTGTGTTTGAAGTTCAAAATACCCGTAAAGTGGGTGAAGCGCATTTTCATTTTGGTGTTGTTAAAAATGGGCTGTTTCAGGAAGGCATGCAAGTGGCAGCAGAAGTGGATAAAGCAAAACGTATTGCCACGGCGCTGAATCATTCAGCAACTCATTTGTTACAGGCTGCTTTGCGGCAGATAGTCGGCGAGCATGTTCAGCAGAAAGGTTCGTTGGTGGAACCCGATCGTTTGCGCTTTGATTTTGCGCATTTTGAACCCATCAAAAAAGAGCAGATACACGCAATAGAAAAATTGGTCAATGAAAAAATCCGAGAAAATAGCGAGGTGACCACCGAGATCTTGCCCATTGAAGAAGCGCTGTCGAGTGGCGCCACGGCTTTGTTTGGTGAGAAATATGGTAAAACCGTTCGAGTCCTACACATGAGTGAGGATTTTTCCGTCGAATTATGTGGAGGTACGCATGTTCACCGGACGGGGGATATCGGACTGTTTAAAATCACGTCTGAGTATGGTATTGCAGCGGGGGTGCGTCGCCTAGAAGCGCTCACCGGCGAGAAGGCTTTGGCTTGGTTTGAGGCCCTCGAAGAGAGCCGCGATCGCGTGGCTGCGCTGTTAAAATGTACCCCTGAGACAATCGAAGAAAAACTGCAGCCCTTGATCCTGAAAACTCGGCAATTAGAGAAGGATATTCAACAACTTAAATCCAATATTGCCACGGGCAAAGGGATAGATTTAAGCGAGCAAATTCGCACCATTAAAGGGATCAAAGTGCTGGCCGCTAAATTGCCTGTAGGGGATGCTAAGACCCTACGGGAAACCGTGGATCGTTTAAAAACAAAGCTCGGTTCAGCCGTGCTGGTGTTGGGTGGGGTCAACGAACAAAACAAGGTTACGTTGATTGCTGGGGTAACGCCCGATTGTCTTGCCAAGGTAAAAGCCAATGATTTGGTGAATCATGTGGCAAAGCAAGTGGGTGGACAAGGTGGCGGTCGGCCGGATATGGCTGAAGCGGGCGGTAATCAACCCGAGCACCTAGAGAAAGCACTGGGATCGGTGTATGAATGGCTTGAGGAGCGGCTGTAAAATGTGTAATAATGACCGCCTTTTAGGCTGACGTATGGCCTTAATCGTACAAAAATATGGTGGGACTTCTGTCGGCAGCATTGAGCGGATACGTGCTGTTGCAGAAAAAGTCATTAAAACCCGTGCGTTAGGGCATGAGTTGGTGATTGTGGTGTCCGCCATTGCAGGCGAGACAGATCGTCTGGCGCAGTTGGCGCAAGAATTAAGTTGTTTGCCCAATCCCAGAGAATTTGATGTCTTGTTGTCTACCGGTGAGCAAGTGACCATTGCCTTGCTCAGCTTGGCTTTGTTAGAGAAAGGATGCCCCGCGCGTTCTTATACGGGGGCTCAGGTTCATATTCGAACTGATAGCGCGCATAACAAGGCGCGGATTTTAGGCATAGATGGCTCGAAGATCCGAGCGGATCTCTCGTCCGGGAAAGTAGTGGTGGTCGCAGGTTTTCAAGGGACTGATGAAATGGGAAATATTACGACCTTGGGTCGTGGGGGATCCGATACAACAGCTGTTGCATTAGCGGCGGCCTTAAAAGCGGACGAATGCCAGATTTATACCGACGTGGACGGCGTGTATACCGCAGATCCGAAAGTTGTGCCGGATGCGCAGCGTCTGTCCCAAGTTGCTGTTGAGGAAATGTTAGAAATGGCCAGTAGCGGAGCAAAAGTGATGCAGATCCGTGCCGTAGAATTTGCAGGGAAATATAATGTGCCTGTGCGCGTGCTTCCTACTTTTCAAGAAGGGCCTGGAACGCTGATCGTTGCGCATGAAGACAATATGCAACATCCTCCAGTGTCGGGTGTGACTTTTAATCGGGACGAAGCAAAGCTGATGATCCAAGGCGTGCCGGATAAACCCGGTATGGCCGCACATATTTTAAGCCCCCTGAGTGAGGCACACATTGAAGTCGATATGATTGTGCAAACCGTCACCGGAGAAGGGACAAGCGATTTAGCGTTTACGGTACATAAACGAGATTTTAAACAAGCTTTATCTATTGTTGAGCAAGTTGCGCAAAAAATAGGCGCAAAACGAATTACACACGACAAAAAGGTCGCAAAACTTTCTTTGGTGGGCGTTGGTATGCGCTCACACGCGGGCGTTGCAAGCCAAATGTTTCAGATTTTGGGGAAAGAGGAAATTAATATTCAATTAATTTCCACTTCAGAGATTAAAATTTCTGTCATCATTGATGAGCAGTGTTTAGAGCGCGGCGTTCGTGCCTTACATGATGCTTTTCAACTAGGGGCGGGAGCACAAAAAACAGCGGCAAGTTGTTTATGATAATAAAATGGCAGTTAGGATAGAAAAGGAGATTGAATCATGTTAATTTTAACAAGACGTGTGGGTGAAACCTTAATAGTTGGGGACGATGTCACCATCACCGTTCTGGGCGTTAAAGGAAACCAAGTACGGATTGGCGTGAATGCGCCAAAAGATGTATCGGTGCATCGCGAAGAAATTTATCAGCGCATTCAGCGTGAAAAAGTTGCACACTTAGAAGCCGTTCTACACCCGCATACGGACCATCCATCTGCCTCCACCCCTCGGGAAGAAGAGGAAGAGGATTAAAAGAAAATCGCGGTTCAGTTAAATATCTCCCGTTCATTTTTCAAGCTTTTCGTGATACACTCTCTCGTCCCTAGTCTCAGAGACTAGGAACGGAGAGATGGCCGAGAGGCTGAAGGCGCTCCCCTGCTAAGGGAGTATGGGGCTTAAACCTCATCGAGGGTTCGAATCCCTCTCTCTCCGCCATTTGTCTGCAATGATGTATAGTGCGCCCGTAGCTCAGCTGGATAGAGTACCCGGCTACGAACCGGGCGGTCGGGAGTTCGAATCTCTCCGGGCGCACCAGTATTTTTTATGTTTTCTTAAAACCAACGTCCACCTGAGAAAACAGGAGTGGTCTATGCGTTTAGTTTTATTATGTATTTTGACTCTTTGTTCTCTAACATCTAGGGCAAGCATTGTACTGGATAAGGATTCTTTTGGACAAAGAGCAGATACGATTCATATAGATATTCATTCTATTCCAGAACCTTGTTTAAGCAAAACTAAAAAAGCCTTTGTTACAGATAATAAATTTGGCTTTGATGTCATTGACGCGGATTCTAATTGGGTTATAGAGAGCTTTTTAAATGCTATAAAGCCAGGCATGTTGGTGTTGGATGCAGGTTCTGGATATGGTGCTTTAACGCGTAGCGCTTTAAATCGTGGGGCTACTGTTATTAGTAATGATATTTCAAAAAATCAATTATTGTATAATTTAAGACATATTAACGCGGAAGAAAAAAGTAGATTGTATTTAAATTCTAAAGATATTCGCCAGATATCTCTAGAGTCGGATAGTTTGGATTTGATTGTTTTTCATAGAATTTTACATTTTTTCAATGGGCATGAAATAGAAACTATTTTAACAAGGGCATTCGAATGGTTAAAGCCCGGAGGAAAAGTTTATATAGTGATGCTGTCAAAAGATCACGTGGGTTTTAGAGATAAAATTTTCTATGATCCTGCTAAAAAATGGCCAGGTGAGAATATAGTGATTGTGAAAAATCATTTGCCGGACCAGGCCTATGCCTTGCCCAAAAAATTACATGTTGTTTCGCCAGAGACATTAGAAAATAGATTAAAAGAGGTGGGTTTTCAGATAGAAAAGGTGGATTTTGTGTCTTTGAAAAAATTTGGAGCAGAGGCCAATCGTGATGGTAAAGAGGCAGTGGGGATAATTGGGCTTAAAAGATAAAATTGGGGTCAAGTCCTGATGCGTCCCCACAATTTTTGACAAAAAAACCTTAAAATTCAACAGATTTTGGCGTTGTTCTTTTTCCTGACACTGAGGAAATGATGAAAAAGGGCGGACACGGAGGTCCGCCCCTACAGTTATGGCAAGACAAAAACCCCTAGCAAGTTGTGCCCCTCTGTTTCATCCTGAAAGTTTGGATTATCGTGATCCCGCTCCCATTGTAAAGGATTTTTAAGAATGTATTCCTGTATTTTTTTCAAACTGGTATCATCTTGAACAATATGTTCATAATAACCACGCTGCCATAATTTCATATCGAATGGGGTCCAATTTTTTTGATATACTCCTTGTATATAACAGTTCGTCGTATAGGTTTTTATTTTCTTAATAATATCGGATAAGGAATCCATTGTAGGCGCGGAACTCCGTGTGCGTTTTTCAAAAAAAATAAGGGCATGTATATGATTAGGCATCACAACAAAACTATCTATATTAACCCCATAATATAGATTCGGCAAATTTTTGAACACATTAAAAACCATACGCCCAGCCTCATTGCATTTCATTTCTCCGTCAATGATTTCACCAAATAAGAGCTGTCTTCCTGCCGTACAGAATGTAACAAAGTAACATCCAGCACCTCTATAATCATATCCGGTTAAACGAAGTTTTTTTCTTGGTTCGCGTTCTATGAAATTCATCAAAATTCCTCTTGGCCGTTATGTTTGGTAGCCTGTGTTTTTTTAGAATTATCTTGAAACTAAAAAGCTAACAGAAAAAAGAATAGACTGATATCCGATAAATAACCTGCGAAATTCTAAAATTCAGTCGGCATTAACAAAAGAAAATCGAGTACGAGAATCCAAATTTTCAGAAATGTAACAAAGCTTAACAACGTGCTGGAGGTTTTTGTCTTGCAATAACTGTAGGGGCGGACCTCCGTGTCCGCCCTTTTTCATCATTTCCTCAATGTTAGGAAAAAGGTAGATTCTAGCGAGAAGCACGAAAAACCATTGAATTTTAAGAATTTTCTACAAAAAGATGTGGGGATTCATCGGGACTAAATCTGATCATATTCCATTTGTCGGTAGGTGCATATATTTGATTCGAGATTTCTTGTATAATGTGAGAGTTTTGCGAGGATCAGCTATACGTCGTCCTCCACAATACGCCATTTGTAGCGGGCGTGGCAGAGTCAGTTATTAGGAAATTCCAAATAACTGCTTCCGAACAAGGGGTTTTTTGAGACGCAAGAGTCAACATTATAAAAAGTAAACTCTGAGTTTACCTTTTTGACAAGGGATATCGGGGTCATCAACAGACTGCGATTATGGAGATATATTCATGATTCATCATCCTAAGGTAGCTATTATAGGCGCAGGCTTAGCGGGCCTTACGATTGCCTATCGATTGCGTCAAAAAAATTATGATGTCGATGTTTATGAAGCCCGAAACCGTGTGGGTGGAAGAGTCCACAGTGTTTTGTTGCGCAATTTTGATGGAGAATTTTCTGTTGGTGAGCTGGGCGGACAAAATATAGCGGATGGTGGAGAAGCAAAGTATTTCAGATCCTTGGCGCGTGAATTAGCCTTAGAATTTTTTGAAGACGAAATAGAATTTTCCCGGGCATTTTTTTCAGAAGGCAAAATTTTTAATCCGCATCGGTTACTCGCAGAGCAAAAATTCAATCCCAAAGTACTAAGAGAAAACTTGCTTGAAATTGGAAAAACGGCCCAATCGATACAAGAAGTATTAGATTCAGTATTTGTTGAGAACTCGATATTAAAACGTGTTTTTGCTTTTCAGATTTCAGCGTATGAGGGCTCGTCAGCACATTTACTATCTATATACCATAATCTAAAAACGCTTGAGCATGGTTTGCTCGGAGGAATTTCCGAAGCGCATCAGGTAGTATCTTCTAAACAGACTATTCAATCCACCGCTTTAAAAAAGGGTAATGCGGTTCTGCCCTTGAAGATTGCAGAAATCATGCATGATAAGATTCATCTTGCAAAAGTGTTA
>Ga0207107_1032_pt1 | contig 35916 bp, 31 predicted proteins | sample Alteio_BWMinHeat_75_FD_153555 | JGI IMG/M metagenome (GOLD analysis project Ga0207107, IMG submission 153555) | Enriched cells from forest soil in Barre Woods Harvard Forest LTER site, Petersham, Massachusetts, United States -... | ecosystem: Environmental > Terrestrial > Soil > Temperate forest >... | reverse complement strand
TCAATGAGCCTTTGGCTGCAGATTCCTGCGCCATCGCGCTGGGCGCAAAGGCCACAATCACGGTCAGAAACAAAACTCCTATGAGCCACGCCTTTTTCCTTTTCATCTAGAACACTCCTCGCGTTCGATATCTGGAATGCTCACCAGAACCCGCAGGCGCATCTGCGATACAAATCCGAAATGCAGGAGGCCTGGGTGCAAGTCATTCCGCGAGGGGGCTAGTGCAAGTAGGCAGGCATTAACGGCAAATGGTCACTCAATTGCCATAAATTGAGTCTAACGAGGTAAATGACTGAGCAATAGCAGCTTTTCAGCGTCGAGGTGATGATTTGAAAGAGTTAGAGATACTCTCCGCGCCTCAGAGTCATGTGCAGAAATTATTTATCCGGATTACTGTAGAGAACTACCAGGTTCGGAATGCGTTCACCCCATGAAAACACATCGCGAGCCGTTCCGGTTTTGAGGCCGTCTCAACGTTGGGACGTCTTTCACGGAACTGGGAAATAAGAAATTACGTGACCTCGGGTAACGCAAAACGTAGATGAGTGCGTCTAACGGTATAACAAAATATTCTGGAAGATTCATATCGAATGGGAAATCGAAAGCAATTGAAAGATCCCGGCGAATGAAGAGTTCAGCCCAGCCCGCGGAGCGATTCCGTTTCGGAGATTTCGAAGTCGATTTGCATACCGGAGATTTGCGGAAGCACGGGCACAGAATCCGGCTGCAGGAGAAGCCATTTCAGATTCTGTCGCTGCTGCTAGAGCGAGCCGGCGAGGTTGTCACAAGAGATGAGCTGCGGCAGCGATTGTGGCCCGCGGACACATTTGTTGATTTTGACGCCAATCTGAACACCAGTCTTAACCGTCTGCGGCAAGCGCTGGGAGACACGGCGAACGAGCAGATTTTTATCAGAACGATCCCGCGCCAGGGCTACCGCTTCATCGCGACCATTACGAAAGTCGAAGAAAGTATGGATGCTCCCGCTCCGCCTCCGGACCCGGTGGAGGCACCTCTTGCACGTGGGCGGGCCACGAAACTGCGAACGTGGCTTCGCTCATTTTCCCCTCCGGGGCTTCGATTCTTTCTCGCCGCTGCAGTTCTCGTGGCGGCCACCGCGGGCGGGATCGCATACTTTCGGTGGCCGGGGCGTTCGGCTGAAGCCGGACGCAACCCTCACCGGGGAACGATACTGGTAATGCCCTTTGAAGATTTGAGCGGAGATCCGAGCCAAGACTATCTGAGCGACGGCCTGACCGATGAAATGATCACGCGGCTAGGAGAAATTTCTCCCCGGCATCTGAATGTGATCGCGCGCAGCACGGCGATGCAGTACAAGGGCACGCGCAAGACGATCGAACAGGTGGCGGACGAACAGCATGTGGATTACATATTGGAAGGAAGCTTCCGCCGGCAGGGCGACCGGGTACGAATCACCGCACAACTTTTCAACGCTCGCGACCGCGGAAGCTTGTGGACGGAAGCCTACGAACGAAATGCCAGCGACCTGTTTTCGATCCAGCGCGAGGTGGCCGATCGAATCGCGCAATCTCTTTCGCTGGAACTGCTGGCTCCCGCGGTTCATTCCGCTGCCGCGGCAAGGCCGGTAGATTCGGAAGCCTATGATGCTTACCTGAAGGGACTCTTCGAGCTCAACAAGCGAACGCCGGCAGACCTGCAAAAGAGCATTGCCTACTTCGGGCTGGCTTCACAGAAGGATCCTCAGTTTGCGCCCGCCTATGCGGCCATGGCGTATTCCTACAATGTCGCCGCCGGCTGGACTTATCTCAGCCCCACGGAAGCTTATCCAAAAGCGAAGGCGGCGGCTCAGAAGGCCCTGGCAATCGACGATACGCTGGCGGACTCGCACCTTGCGAACGCCGAAGTTCTCCACGACTACGATTGGGATTGGTCGGGGGCGGAACAGGAGTATTTGCGTGCGTTGGAACTGAATCCGAGTTCGGCCGTCGGACATAAGCTGTACGCCGAATACTTGACCCACGCGGGCCGGTACCAGGAGGCGCTTGCACAGATTCGCAAGGCGCAGCAGTTGGATCCTGCGTCCTTGATCACGAATGCGTTCGTTTGCTTTGTCTACATGCACGCCCGTGAATATGACAACGCGATCAAAGAATGCAAGAAGGACATCGAACTTGACCCTCGCTTCATGCCGGCGCACGACTGGCTTGGCTTCTCGTATCTTTTCAAAGGCCGCTACGAGGAAGCTGCAGCGGAATTCCGGAGAGCTCTCGATCTGTCAGGCAATGCAAATTATTTTCTGACGGCTTTGGCTATGACGGACGGATTGGAAGGCAAGAAGGAAGAGGCCAAGAAAATTCTGGGAGAATTGAAACTGCGCGCAACGCAAACCTACGTCTCACCGTACGGGCTCGCGGATGTGTACATCGGTCTTGGCGACAAGGAACAGGCGCTCGCGATGCTGGAGCGGGCGGCCCGTGAGCGCTCCGCGGACCTCATGTTTCTTGCCGGTGCGCCGGAGTTCGACGCTCTTCACGACGAGCCTGGGTTTAAGGCGATTGTTGCCCGCATCGGATTCCCGGAGTCAGCGATGGCAGTGCCGCCGCCATCAAATCCAGCCAGTTCCCGCTAAACTCCATCCGACGGAGTTCTCAAACCTGCTCGCATAGGCACACTTTCATTCCTTGCGAGGTTCGATCTACACGCCCTTTCCTGCCAACGTTGGCTCCCCTTCGGCGCCCTGATTGTATCGAGGTTGCCTGTCAGCTTTGGCGAGATTCCGCAGAATGGCGTATCTTTGTGTTTCTGAAACACCGGAGACTCAAGCGTCTGACTTCGGGAGGAAAGAACATGGCAACTTGCAAGCATCTCGATCAAATTCGTCAGGTCACGCCGCACACTCGCGGCTGCGAGGAGTGCTTGAAAATGGGAGATAGCTGGGTCCATTTGCGATTGTGCCTGGAATGCGGCCACGTGGGCTGCTGCGACTCGTCGAAAAACAAGCATGCGACCAAGCACTTCCATCGCACGAAGCATCCCATCATGAAATCATTTGAGCCGGGCGAGAATTGGGGCTGGTGTTACGTAGATCAGGTGGAATTGGATCTTGCCTGAGTGCTGGGACCACGCGTCCATGAAGGGCTGAACCTTGCGGTTGCGGGTGGTATCAATCCATCGTAGACTGTTGGAACACCTGCAATAAAGCTCGGGGCGTAGCGCAGCCTGGCTAGCGCGCCTGGTTCGGGACCAGGAGGTCGGTGGTTCAAATCCACTCGCCCCGACCATCATTTCCCACATCTTGCGATTGAAAATCCGGGGGACGGTTTTCCACTTCCGGGTGGATTCAATGAGCGTTTCGTTCTAGCCAGAATTTTTTCGCGCTGAATTCTTACAGGCAATCCCCTCCTCGAGTTGTCTCAGGGTGAACCTGGCGTCACCTTCAGGGCACGGTCAAGCAATGAGGGAAGATCCTTCTCGGCAGCGGCAGCCTTCTTGCCGAGGCGGTTTTCGACGTCGCGACGAATTGTCCGAATAGTTTTCAGATCAGTCCCCCCGGCGGCGCCGAGCAGGTTTTCTGCTTTCAGAAAACACGCGTAGGCCAATTCTTCCGGTTGGCCACGCCGCCGCAGGAATTGACCATAGTTGAACCAGTCGAACGCTTCGCTGCGCGGATCGCCCGCCGTGGCATCGAGGGCCAGACTGCGCTGATAGGAATGAGCTGCGGACTGCGCGTTGCCCTTTTTTTCTTGCAGGTCCGCGAGATGAGCGAGGGCCAGGCTTTCGAGCCGAGCATCGCGTTCGCGTTCGGCAAGCGCGATGCCAGACAAATATCCAGTGAGCGCTTCTTCGGCGTGGTTGATGCGTGCTTCATCGTCCGCCAATTGAATTGTGGCGGAAATCTCCTGCTGCGTTGTGGCGATTGAATCGCCCGGATGCGCTGCGGCGAGGCGGAGGAACGCTTGCCAGTGACGAGCAGCAGCGGCGGATTCGCCGTTCTGGTCAAGAGCTTCGGCGAGATACAGTTGTGTGTTCGCCTGATTCGGGTTCACATCCACCGCTTTCTCCCACGATTCCACCGCTTCTTCGGGATGGCCCAGGCGCGCGGCAAGCAATCCATAATTCACCAGCGCATCAGAATCGCGCGGAAACATTTCCAGCATCTTGCGGTAGTGCTCGAAAGCATCGGCATAGCGGCCTTCTTCGAGCATGGCGCGGGCGCAAGCGTGCTGCAATGCAGTGTTGTGCGGATTTATTGCTACGGCGCGCGTCAATGCCGCGACGGCGTCGGCGCGGCGGCCTGCCTTCGTCTCCGCCGTTGCGATACGGGCTTCGAGCATGCTGTCGTAGGGATTCATACGCGCGGCGCGTTGAAGAGCAGCAAGGCTTGCTTCGTTCGTCCCGAGCGCAAAATGAATCTGGTCCATCCCACCCCAGAGAAAAAGCAGGGCCGCGAGCGCAACGCGGAGCATCGGCGCAGAAAAAATGCGGGCTCCCAGTCGATGGGACGCGCCGGCAGTTTGAGAATCTGCGGCGGCGTCCGCACCGGCCGCCTTTTTGTCGCTGCGGTCAATCAATAAGGAAGCGATGCGCGAATCGCGCAATTTCCAGAGGGCTCCATCGAGCAGGAAATGATGGATGTTCACCAGCGCGGTGAATATCAGAAAACTGGTGGTGAAGTCGTAATGAAAGATGTAGCTCACCAGCCACGGCCCGGGAATGAACAGCGCGATGCCACCGGCAATCAACGTAAGGAAATAGGTGATCATGCGCCAGGCTGGCTGGCCGGCGGTCCGGGCTTCGCGCTGTTGGTAGTAACTCGTGATCCAGATGTACTGCGCGGAGTGCAGTACGGCCAGAACTCCGCTGCTGTAACGCGTCTGCGGGATCTGGTAGGCCGCGCGCAATTCCAGAAGCGTGGGCAGAACGAACCACAGAAATTGCGTGAACACGAGTGTCAGCGGCGCAGCCATCGCGCGGAGACTACTGCGGCGAATCATCGGCCGGAAGGCCTTGAATGCGAAAAGTGCAAATGCTGCACCCAGGACAGCGCGCAAAGGCAGCGTGAATTTCGATGAGAGACCAATCGAGAGAATCAGCGGATCGATTGAGCCTCCGGTTTCAAAACTCGCGAGAAGCATCAGGTACGAGGCCACAAACGCAGCATGCAGCCAGCGCCGCTCGGCCTGCGTCACCTGCGTGCCGGCGCGGCGCGCAAACATCATCATGATTCCGTAGTTCTGGCCGGTGTAATGCCACGGACTCCAGCAAATGTAGAGCGTGAAAACCCAGGGCACCCAACGGTAGGAAGCGTGCAGCAGGATTCCGGTAAGAACGAGAAGCAAGGTGAGGTGCAGCGTGAAGAATTTGTACTTCTCGAAGTCTTCGCGCGTGTGATATGCGCGATAGATCGTGGCCATGAAGTGCGGATAGTTGAAGATGAGTGCGGAGAGATAAAAACCGATGGCCCAGCCGTGCTCGTGCGATGGGGTGAGCCACGTTGCAATCGCGAGGAGCGGCGCAGACCACGCGCCGCATCCCACCAGCAGGTCGAGCCAGGGACGGTAGATCCAGGGGTCTCTCGGCGGCGCCGCGGACGAAACCGAAATCGTGGGAGTCTCAGTGCTCAAATGATCGCTCTCGAAGAGTCAGTGTAATTCGATTGCCGGCGCACAGTGGGCTCGGGTCGTGCAGTCATGTTGAAAGCGTTACGGAGGACACGACGAGCTCGGGCCCATTGAAAACGGAGAACCCGGTGGCGAGCCGGGGCGCGAGGCGATAACATGCTCACTTCATTCAGTGAGGTGGAAACCAGATGGAGCAGACGCTCAAGGAAATTCTGGCGAGCTACAACGACAAAGCGCCGCTGGCGGAAGCGCACACGATTCCGGCGGCGTGGTTTACGGACGCGCGCATAGCAGCGCTTGAACAACAAAACGTTTTCTCGCGGGCCTGGCAGGCTGTTGGCCGCAAAGACCAGGTGGAGAAGCCCGGGCAATATCTCACCGCTGCGGTCGCGGGCGAACCGGTCGTCGTGGTGCGCGGGAGCGACAATCAACTGCGGGCGTTCTTCAATGTGTGCCGGCATCACGCTATGACGGTGATGACCGAACCGTGCGGTACGGCGCAGCATTTGCGCTGTCCCTATCATGGCTGGACGTACAACCTCGAGGGCGAGCTGCGAGGCATGACGGAGTTCGAGGGAGTCTGCGATTTCGATCGCGCGAAGAATGGATTGGTTCCGGTTCGCGTTGAGACATGGGAGAAATTCGTTTTCGTGAACCTGGATCCGCAGGCGGCGCCCCTTTCAGATTTTCTCGGCGAGCTGGTTCAGCGCGTTCAGCCGCTAGGATTATCCGGATTGAAATTCGTCGAGCGCCGCAGTTACACGCAGCAGTGCAACTGGAAAGTGTACGTGGATAATTTTCTGGACGGCGGCTATCACGTGCCGCACATGCACAAGGGACTGAACAGCGTCCTCGACTACACGAATTACACAATCGAAAATCTCGAGCGTTGCTGCGTGCAATCGAGCCCCGTCGCGGTGGACAGCAGCTCGGAATCGAATGCGGCGGCGACGCGTAAGGGCGACCGCGCTTACTATTTCTGGCAGTACCCGAACTTCATGCTCAACTGGTATGAAGGATATCTGGACACGAACCTGGTGATTCCGCTCGGCGTGGATCACTGCGAAGTGATTTTCGATTTTTATTTTGCGGACACGAGCGCGGCGCAGATGCCCTACATTCGGCAGAGCATGGAGGTGAGCGAGCGCGTGCAGATGGAAGACATCGTGATCTGTGATGGTGTGCAGCGCGGCCTGGGCTCGCGTGCCTACCAGGCGGGGCGGCTCTCCGTGCGGCGCGAAGCGGGCGAGCACCTGTTCCACCGCTTGCTGGCTGCGGATTTGAAAGACGTGCGGGCCGCTGCCGCGCGATGACCTGGCGGATTTTTCACGGGCGTTCCTGCCGGCCAGGTAACTAGGGACATGAACTGCCAATATGGCTCTTGCAGCAGGCCAATTGCGCGCTAGTGTTGCAGGTGCTGGGGCGCGGTCACATTGGGAGATGAACCCATGAAGACAACGCAACAGCCTTCTGCCATTGGTTCCCGCACGACCCTGCTGATAGCCATCCTCGTCGCAACAATTGCAATCCCCTCCTACAGCCGCCCTGGCGACACGCAAGCGAAAGCAGCGCTTGAGAAGCTGAAATCGCTGGCGGGCGATTGGGAAGGCAAGGACAACATGGACATGCCGGCGAAGACGAATTTCAAAGTCATGGTGTCCGGCACGACGGTGATGGAAACTCTTTCGCCGACTGGGATGGGGGGCGAGGATATGGTGACTCTCTATACCGTTGACGGCGATTCCATCCGGATCGTGCACTACTGCCCGACGAACAACCAGCCACGCATGCGCGCCACACCGGGTGCGGGTGAGATCAAAGAGCTCACATTTGAGTTTCAGGGAGCGGGAAACCTGCCGGATGAATCCGTAGGGCATCAGCACAAGTTGGTGCTGCAATTTGATGATGCGGATCACATCACGGAATCTTGGACGTGGCGCGCGAAGGGCAAAGACACCCCGATGGTGGTTCATTTCACGCGGAAGAAAACCTGATCTGGATTTCGCGATGCGGTGGTGGGCCTGAGACCCGCCTTGCGAGTCGTTTTGCAAAGAAAGTCTCCGAAGTCTTCTTAAAGAGGCGGGCGCGCTCATTGGTGGTCGCGCGGGATCGTTTCGTCCCAGGATTTTTTGCGGATGAGCGCGCCATTTTCTGTGAGGCGGCGCTCGAAGTGGTAGTAGAAATTTTTCGCATCGCTGCGAAGATCGAGCACGACGCTCCACAGGAGCGTGCGGCTGGGCAACATGACGGTGGTGGAGGCGTCGGCATGAACGCTGCTGACGGCCGGATCATCGTCCCGCACCGTGTAGCTCATCTGCTCGTAATCTTTCATATTGCCCCACGGATAGTGCCCTGCATCTTCGCCGCTCCAAGCGACGCGTGTGCTGCCGGTCATCAGATCGCGCGTGACAGTCCATTCTTTCGGCGGCCAGATGTCTCCTGTCGAAGAAACGCCTTCGAGCGAGGGTGCAGATTCGATCGGCGGAAAATGCGGGTGCGCGGATGATTCTGCGGGAACGATGGGAAGTTCCAAGCGCGAAGGCTGTGCTCCTCCGAGAAACAACAAAGTTTCCATGGGAACTGGCGTGGGCCAGATCATGGGCCAGAGAGAATTCGAAATCGCCATGCGGATTTTGTGGGCGCGGGGGAAAACCCAACTCGTGAGGTGCAGTTCGATGGGAATGGAGTAGGTACCGCCCGGCTCGAGGTGTGTGGGATTTGCAGCGGAGTCGCGTTGAGCTCCGCTCTTCCCTGCGCCGGTAATCATTGTGACGGTTCCGTCGGGCGCGACATCGGAGAGGCGGACGAACCAATCGGCAAGAGGCGTCGTCGAGGAAACTTGCAATACTGCTTTCGGCCAGCCGAATATCGCGGTGTCTTTCTCCACTGGCGAAGAATCATACACAAGGCTGAAAGCATCGAGCGGGCGCTGATCAACGGTGAAATCCCCCCACCAGAATCCGGCCTCGATGCCGACCGAGGGCACATATTTCAGATGGTGGATGGCGGCGGGAGCCATCTCGGCCTTGAGAGTGTGGTCCGAGTGGAGATTGAGAATTTGTGTGATGAGACCAGCCGGCGGCCAAGATTTCTCGGCGCGCCACTCGCCAGGAATTTCTTTGATGTTCGGATCCGGCGGATACGGGCGGCGCATATAGACCTCGAAGCGCGGCTCGTCCATGATTCCGTTTTGCTTTCCTTTCAGCCAGTAATCCCACCAGCGCGTGGCTTCGTCCCGCCACTCGATGGCAGGGCCGGGTTCAGCATCGTGCGGGAACGAGTGATTCCACGGGCCGAGGAGCGCTTTCATGGGCGCTTTCGATTTTTCGAAAAAGCGCGCGAGGCTGTCGCGGTAGCCGTCAAGAAAACCGCCGATCATGAATGAGGGCACGGTGTAGTCGGCGTAGTGATCCGGCGCGACGGAAGCGCGACGCCAGAACGGACCGTCGCGCTGCTGGCGCAGATAGAGGAGAAACCATGGCGAGCTATCGAAGCGCGGCGCGAGCGATTTTTCGTCGGTGGGAAAATCGGGGGCGCGCGTGATGCCCAGTTCCAAATCCATGGCCGGCTCGAATTCGTCAACGTGCATCATGCCGTCTATGTAGTGAATGTCGTCGTGGAAGAGTTCTTCGGTGGCGCAGACGGCGATGATGGCCTTGAGCGCGGGCGGATGCAGGCGCGCCAACTGGATAGCGTTGAACCCGCCCCAGGAAATTCCCATCATGCCGACGTTGCCGTTGGACCAGGGCTGGCGCGCGAGCCAGGCGATGACTTCCAAGCCGTCCTGTTGCTCCTGATGGGAGTATTCGCGATCGGGCGGAGCGCCTTCGCTCACGCCGGTGCCGCGAATGTCCACGCGCGCAGTGATGTAGCCGCGGCGCACGAAGTAGGAGTGCAGATTCCAATCGCGCTCGAGCGTCCAATCGTCTTTGCGATATGGCAAGTATTCAAGGATGGCGGGAAATTTGTCGTCCGGCTTGGCGCCTTTGGGCATGTAGAGATTGACGGCCAGGCGGACACCGTCTTTCATGGGGATCCAGGATTGGACTTTGGTCATGCTCGGATAAATTGCGGATGAGGACCTGGGTTGCACGGGGGCTTGCGCAGTTGCGGGCGGGGCGAGAAGTGGGAGCCCGAAGATAAGCGACAGGGCCACTGAGGCACAGAGAGCGACATTGAGGGAGACCCGGAATTTGTATCGATTAGAAATGAGTCCGGTCGTTTGTTTGCAATGACTTACAGGGGATTCTATTTTCAGCAATGTTGCGATTGGAAATTGCGTGAGGGTCGGTGGGAGCTGGGTGAGGCGCCCTCCGCGGCCGAAATGGAGCTGCATAGCTCTCTCTATCAGGCTACCACGGCATGCAAGCGAAAGTGGCTTTTGGAGGGGTGGAGGAAATTGAAAGCAAGGGCTTTAAGTTTTTCCAAATCGTGATTTGACGGCGCGCCGAAGGCGGAGAGAAGGCTAGGCGAAAGGGGCGGCAGGGGCGCGAGGCGATTACCAAGTTACGCAGTGGCGTTGAAGTTCGGAGGGTATAATCGCACGCAAATCCATTCAGGAGGTGCCGAAATGGCCAAGACGAAACAGCTTTCCGTTACTGTGGACAACAAGCCCGGAGCCGCCGCCGAGATCGTGAGGACCCTTGGAAATGCGAAGGTGAATATCCTCGCGCTCGCGGCGTGGGTGGAGGGACCGTCGGGAACGGTGACGGTGATCGTGGAGGATGCGCGGCGGGCGAAGAAAGCGCTCGACGAAGCGAGGATCGCGTACACGGAAACGGCCGTGGATCAGGTGGAACTGGCGAACAAGCCGGGAGCGCTGGCGAAGACGCTCGACCAGCTTGCCGCCAAGGGCGTGAACCTGAACATGATTTACGCCACAGCCACGAAAGGCGGGAAGAAGGCGGTGGCAGTGTACGCCGCGGCGGCTGAGGCGGCAAAGGCTGCGACGGCGTAGGCGCGCGCGACGCTTGTTTATAGAATTGCGAAATCAAGCTGGACGGATGCGGCTCGGTAAGGGTGTGCGCCGAGAAAGCTGGAACCACAGATGAACACAGATAAACACTGACGAAAAAGGCGAGATTCCGGAGACGGCCGAGAAAAGAATTCCCAATCTAAAATTTGAAATTAGTCGCAGAGCCGATAAAAAACCAGGACCGGAATTATTCGCGCGCGGATGATTCGAGGAGCTTGGTCCAGTGGGAGAGGTGATTGAGCGAGGCGGAGTGGGTGTGGTCGAGTTCGAGCGGGGTGATGGAGATGGCGCCGTCGCGGATGGCGGCCATGTCCGTGTCGGGCTCGATGCCTTCGATGAGCTGCTGCTCATGGAGCCAATAGTAACGGCGGCCGCGCGGGTCGGTGCCGGGCTTGAGCAGGTTGCGCGTGATTTTCGATGATTGGCGCGTGAAGCGGACTTCGCCGTTCCAGGGCTGCGGAATGTTGACGTTGAGAAGTACTCCGGTGGGGAGCCCCTCTTTCAAGATTAGCGGAGCGAGGACGCGCGTGAAGCGGGCGGCCGGCGCGAAATCGAAATCCTTGCTGCGATAGGAAACGGAAACGGCAATTGCCGGAACGCGATTGATGGCTGCTTCCATGGCGGCACCAACCGTCCCGGAGTAATAGATATTTTCGCCCATATTCCCCCCGCGGTTGATCCCCGAGATGACCAGGTCGGGCTTGTCCTGCAGGAGAGTGTGGAAGGCGAGGATCATGGCGTCGGCGGGCGTGCCGTCCACGGCGTATTCGCGCTCGCCAATTTGGTCGCAATAAATCGGCTGACGAAGAGTGAGTGACTGGGCGGCGGCGCTGCGCTCGTGCAGCGGCGCGACGACTGTCACCGTGGCGAGGTCCTTCACCGCGTCAACCAGGGCGCGGAGGCCCGGGGCGTGAATGCCGTCGTCGTTGGTGACTAGAATATGTGGCATAAAGGTTTTGCTGCGGAAAAGCGCAAACTAAGAGTTTAACACCTAATACCATACCTCGTCTGAGTCGAGTCTGCCTTGAAAGGCCTGCCCAGCGGAGAGAAAAATGGTCGGGACGACTGGATTCGAACCAGCGACCTCACGCACCCCAAGCGTGCGCGCTACCAGGCTGCGCCACGTCCCGACCGTTTCGACCGCTATCGAGCGTATCACTCGCGTTCGAGAAGGGTCAAGGCAGCGAGAAGGTGCTCGTGGAGATCGAGCAGGAATTTGCGCTGTGCGCGCGAGGGAGGCTCGTGGCGCACAGGTGCTGCGGCGGTGTGCGCGGCTGATTTGCCGCTGGAGCCATTCTGGCTGGCGAGATGCTTGCGCGCGCCGGCGATTGTAAACCCCTCTTCATAGAGCAGGCGCTTGATTTCGAAGACGGTCTCGATATCTTCGCGGCGGTAGAGCCGGTGGCCGCTGGGACTCTTTACCGGCTGCAGCGTGGGGAATTCGGTTTCCCAGAAGCGCAGGACGAAAGTCTTGGTGGCCGTCAAGCGGCTGACTTCGCCAATGCGGAAAAGACTCTTCTCCGGGATCGAGGACGGAGCTTGAGCGGCGGTGGCCATGTCTTTTCTGTATCGTAGGCCGATTTTGGGCGGTGTCAAGGTGCTAGAGGGTGGAGGCTTGAAGCTGAAAGCTCGGGGATGGAACCTGCACGCAGGATCAGGAGCTGCGGCGGCTGCTGCGCGGGGCGGTGTGGGAGCGGGTGGCGCGCTTCTTCAGGCGCTGGGTGAAGCGGATGGGCGTGCCGGTGAAATCGAATGCGGCGCGGAGGCGGTTTTCCAAGAAGCGCTGGTAGCTAAAATGGAGCGGCTTGGTTTGATTGGTGAAGAGGACGAAAGTGGGAGGCGCGGCGGTGGCCTGCGTAATGTAGAAAATTTTCACTTCGCGGCTGGCGGGAGAGGTGCCGCGCTCGAGGTCAACATTAGCGAGCCAGCGATTCAATTCACCGGTCGAGATGCGGCGCTTGCGTGCTTCAGCAACGCGGTTAATCAAGGTGTAAAGTTTTTCCACGCGGTCGCCGGTGAGCGCGGAAAGAAAAACCACCGGAGCGTAGCTCAAGAACTTCAGTTTCTCGCGGACCATGGGCTCGTAATCCGCGAGCAGCTTGCTGGCATTTCCGCCCGCGCCCTTCCCTCCTGATTTTATTTCGCGCGCGGCTTTTTCCTGTGCGGCCTGGAGCGCGAGATCAAACTTATTCATGACCACGATTACGGAGCGGCCGGACTGCTCGGCATAGCTGGCGATAGTGGCGTCGTGGGAGGTGACGCCGACGGCAGCGTCGGCGACAAGGATGGCGACGTCGGCGCGCTCGAGGTGGCGGCGAGCCATGATGACGCTGAGCTTTTCGGCAACGAGCTTGGTCTTGCCCTTGCGGCGGATGCCCGCGGTGTCGAGAAAGCGGTAGGACTTGCCGTGGCGCTCGACGATGGTGTCCACGGCGTCGCGTGTGGTGCCGGGCTCGGGGGAGACGATGGAGCGCTCGGCGCCAACGAGTTGATTGAGGAGCGTGGATTTGCCGACGTTGGGGCGGCCGATGATGGCGAGATTGACGTCAGGCTGCTCCTCGGCGGATTCGCCGATGGGAAGATCCTGCGTGAGCGCGTCGAGCAGGACATCTACACCGAAACCGTGTTCCGACGAGATAGGGAAAATTTCGTCGCCCAGCTCGTAAAATTGCGCGGCCATTTCTGTTTGTTTCGCGGAGTCAACTTTGTTCACTGCGAGCACGGGCGGCTTGCCGGCGCGGCGCAGGAGCTGCGCGAGTTCGGCATCGAGCGGCAAGGGGCCGGAGCGGCCGTCCACAACTTGCACCACGCGCGTGGCGTTGTCGATTGCGAATTTCGCCTGGCGCAGAATTTCGCCGGGGATGCCTGCTTTGTCCTCGGGGACGATCCCGCCGGTGTCCACAACTTCGAAGGAACGGCCCTCCCAGTGAGCGGTGCCGTAGATGCGGTCGCGCGTGATTCCGGGCTCGTTGGTGACGATGGAGCGGCGCGTGCCGGTGAGGCGATTGAAGAGTGTGGACTTGCCCACATTGGGGCGGCCGACGATTACGATGGATGGCAGTTTTTGGGCCATGGCGCGAATCCGGGAGAGCGGTCACGATGCGGGCCGCGATTGCAGCCACCCGCACGGCGCGGTCTACTGGATGGAATGATCATGATACTTTAGCGCAGCCGGAATCGAACGAGGAATCTTCCGCGCGCTGCTGATGCCAGAGTCAGAAAATATCGTTCCGAGCATGACCCGGGGAACCCTTCGCGAAGTTGCAGCAGTATTTCTGAAATTGGGATTGCTGGCATTCGGCGGCGCGGCGGGCCAGATTGCCATGATGCGGCGGGAGCTTGTCGAGCGGCGGCGCTGGCTCTCCGAGCAGGATTTTCTCGATCTTTTCGGCATCATGAATTTGATCCCCGGCCCCTCTTCCACGGAAACGGTGATTGCGCTCGGCTACTGGCGGGCCGGCTGGCCCGCGCTGATTCTCGGAGGCGGGCTGTTCATACTCCCGGCCATGCTGATGATTCTCACGCTGGCGTGGGTGTATGTCCGCTACGGAACATTGCCGGCCGTGCAATGGGTGCTGTATGGCGTGAATCCGATCGTGATTGCAATCATCGCTGATGCGCTCTGGAGCCTGGGGCGCGCGGCCATGAAAAATGTGTGGCTACTGCTGCTCGGGGCGGCTGCGTTGGGTCTCTATTTTCAAGGCGTTTCGGTGGTCGCGATTCTGATTGGCACGGCATTGCTCACCGGAGCGATTGCCCTGGCCGAAAAGTGGAAGAAAGAACCACGGCCGGCGATTTTTCCGCTGGTGGGCTTGGCTGCCGCGGCGGCTTCTGCGGTGGCTGTAATTCCATTCAGCATGACGCGACTTTTTCTCACCATGCTGAAGATCGGCGCAGTGAGTTACGGCAGCGGCTACGTGCTGCTCGCATTTCTGCACCATGACTTTGTCAGGCATCTACATTGGCTCACGGAGAAGCAACTCCTCGATGCCATTGCCGCCGGGCAGATCACGCCCGGGCCCGTGTATGCGTCGGCTACTTTTATTGGATATGTAACCGGCGGGCTGAAAGGGGCGCTGCTGGCCACGCTGGGAATATTTCTTCCCTCGTTCATGTTCGTGGCAATTATATTTCCGCTGATTCCGAAATTGAAAGGCTCGCCTTCCGCCCGGGCGTTTCTCAATGGAATTAATGCGGCGACGATGGGACTGATGGCGGCGGTTTCCTGGCAACTCGCGCGCGGAGCCATCGTGGACATTTTCACGGGGCTCGAGACGGTGATCGCATTTTTCATATTACTGCGCTACCAGATTAATGCCGCCTGGCTGATTCTGGGCGGAGTCGTGGCTGGCTTTGCGATGAAGTTCGCGATGCACTGATGGCGGCTGAGTTGGGATGCCCTCGCGCGATTCCTCCATGCGAAGCTGCATTTTAGTTTATCCTTATAAACCTCCCCGAAAGCGAGCGCGTCTGAATGGCGACAGCCAAGAGAATTCCTACACCGAAGACAGCAGCAGGCGGCACGAAGGCCGCTGCCACAAAGGCAGCCGGGCAAATTTCCGTGGAAGAGATTTTCGGGCCTAGCGGACTGCTCGAGAAGCGGCATCCGGGGTACGAGTTCCGGCCGTCGCAGCTTGGGATGGCGAAGATGGTCGAGGAAGCTTTTCAGAAACAGCAGCATGTGGTGATCGAAGCAGGGACGGGGACAGGCAAAACGCTGGCCTACTTGATTCCGGCGATTCGGAGCGGACGGCGCGTGGTGGTCTCGACGGCGACGAAATCGCTTCAGGAGCAGCTCTTTCAGAAGGACGTTCCGTTCTTGCAGAAACATTTTGCACCGAACCTGAAAGCGGCCCTGATGAAAGGGCGGTCGAACTTTCTTTGCCGGCAAAAAGTGCACCAGATGGAGGGGCAGCCGGTGCTGAAGGGGATTGACGAAGTGGATTGGTTCTCGCAGATCCGCGATTGGGAAAAACTGACCGAGACGGGCGATCGCAGCGAGCTGACTTTTCTTCCCGACGACGCCGAGCTATGGAACCGGATTGATGCGCGGAGCGATTTGTGCACCGGGCAGAAGTGCGCGGAATTTCAGCGCTGCTTCATCACGGCGATGCATCAGCGGGCGCAGGAAGCGGATCTGATCATCGTCAACCACCATTTGTTTTTTGCCGACCTGGCGATCCGCCAGGACGATTTTGGTTCGATCCTGCCGGAATATTCTGCAGTGATATTCGACGAAGCGCACGAAATCGAGGATGTGGCCAGCGACTATTTCGGACGGCAGATATCGAGCTACCGGTTCGAGGAGCTTTCGCGCGACACGGAGAACATGCTGCGCGTGCTGCGAATCGAGGCAGGCCCGCTGCGGAAACATTTGGCGCGGGTGCGCGAGCGCGGGCGGAGCTTCTTCGAGAATTTCCCGGAGCGAGAAGGGCGCTACCCGTTTCAGCCGGCCGAGCGGCAATCGTTCCTCGAACGGAACCGGGAGACATACGATGATCTCAGCGTGGCGGTAAAGCGGATCGAGGTGGAACTTTCCGCACTGCAGCCAAAACCCGAAGAAGTGGTGACGCTCGCGCGGCGCGCCGCCGAGATGCGGCGCGAGCTGGAGTTTCTGCTCGAGAGCAACGAGAAGGGCTATGTATATTGGTACGAGCGCCGCGGCAAGGGAGTATTTTTGGCGGCCACGCCGATTGATGTAAGCGAAATCCTGCGCGAAAAACTGTTCGATCAATTCGATACGGTGGTGCTGACGTCGGCGACACTCGCCGTGGGCGGGCGGTTCGACTATCTGAAGCAGCGGCTGGGAGTGCAGCCCTCGAAGGAAGAGGTGCTGCCGCAGGAGTTCAATTTCCGCGAGCAGGCGCTGCTTTATATCCCGGAATCCCTGCCGGATGTGCGCAACCCGGCATTCGGAGAGCGCGCGGCGCAGGAAATCATCGAGCTGCTGGAAATTTCGCACGGGCGCGCGTTTTGCTTGTTCACGAGCAACGCGCAGATGAGAGACCTTCACGAGCGCGTCTCGGGACGTGTGCGCTTTCCACTGCTGCTGCAGGGCACAGCGCCGCGAACGATCCTGCTCGACCGCTTCCGCACGACTCCGAACGCCGTGCTGTTTGCGACAGCCAGTTTCTGGCAAGGCGTTGACGTGCCGGGGGCGCAGCTCTCGTGCGTGATCATCGATAAATTGCCGTTCGCGGTGCCGAGCGATCCGATCGTGGCTGCGCGCGTGCGAGCGCTGGAAGAGGATGGGCGCAACGCATTCGCGGAGTATCAGGTGCCGGAAGCCGTGCTGGCGCTGAAGCAGGGGTTCGGGCGGTTGATCCGCTCGAAGACGGATCGCGGGATTCTGGCGATTCTCGATAACCGTATCCGGCGGATGCAGTATGGTAGAATTTTTCTCGAGTCCCTGCCCGAATATACAACCACGCAGGACCTCGCCACAGTGGCGCGCTTCATGGAAAATCATCCAAAGTAGCCGGAGCGAGGAAGCCGAGCCGTGGGACGGGCTCGAAGGATCGCGCATGTACGAAGTGTACGTTGACGAAACATTTGCCGCGGCGCACAACCTGCGCGGCTATAAAGGGAAATGCGAAGACTTGCACGGGCACAACTACAAAGTGCGCGTGACGCTCGAGGGCAAGGAACTCGATTCAGTGGGGCTGCTGTACGATTTTGTGCACCTGAAGCAGGTGATCCACGGGGTGATCGGAGCGCTGGATCACAAATATTTGAACGAATTGAAGCCCTTCGACGTGCTGAACCCGTCGGCTGAGAATATCGCGCGTTATATATATGATGAGACGGCAAAGCAATTGCGCCAGGCGCCAAACGGCGCCGGAGTGGCGAGCATTACTGTGTGGGAGTCGGATGTGACTGCCGCGACCTACAGGCCGTAGCGAGCCACTCCTGCCAAGAACCGCGTCGCCCCAAAATGCGACGTGAAGAGTATGAACCGAGCATTTTTCATTATCGGAATTCCGGCCATCATCACGTCGTTCCTCTGGCTTGCGTTCGGATGGGGATGGCGGCTGGCAGCGGCTGTCACGGGAGGAGAGCTTGCCGTGGCGATTGTTGGCGTAATTTATCTGCTGCGGCGGCAGAGCGCGCGGCCCGATGGCCCGGAAGCAGGCCGCTGAATTGGAAGCGGGTGCAGCGCCATGGTAATCACCGAAATTTTCAAATCCATTCAGGGTGAGGGGACGCGCGCGGGGCTGCCCTGCATATTCGTGCGGCTCACGGGCTGCAACCTTCGTTGCACTTGGTGCGATACGGCCTACGCGTTTTACGGCGGGACGAAGCAATCGGTGGACGAAGTGATCGAAAAGGTTCACGCACTTTCCGGAGGCGATACCGGCCGCATTAACCTGCTTGAAATCACTGGAGGAGAGCCACTGCTTCAACCTGACGCTCCCGCGCTCGCTGAGAGGCTGCTTGCAGCTGGCTACAAAGTGATGATCGAAACGAGCGGCGAGCGGTTTATCGGCGTGCTTCCACGCGAGGTGATCAAGATCGTGGACGTGAAATGCCCGGACTCGGGGGAGGCGGACACGTTTGACATGAAAAATCTCGAAGCGCTGGGCACAAATGATGAAATCAAATTTGTAATCTCGACACGCCGCGACTACGATTTCGCGCGCGAATTTACCACACGGCACGAACTCAGCAAGCGCGTGCACGAAGTTTTATTTTCGCCCGTCTTTCCGGATCCGGCGGGCGGCTGGCCCGGTCTCGGAGCGCGCGAACTTGCGGAATGGATTCTGGCGGACGGATTGCCGGTGCGGCTTGGCCTGCAATTACACAAGTTCATTTGGGATCCTTCGATGAAGGGAGTTTGATTGGCTCGAATGGTGGAGAAACCAAAAGCGGTTGTGCTGCTGAGCGGTGGGATGGACTCCTGCGTGACAACGGCCATCGCCCACCAGACCCACCGGCTAGCGCTGCTGCACGCCAGCTACGGCCAGCGGACCGAGCAGCGCGAACGGCACGCGTTTGAAAAGATTGCGGATTTTTACGGCGTACAGCAACGGCTGGTGATTCGCCTCGATTCATTCCGGCAGATCGGCGGCTCGGCGCTGACGGACCAGCGGATTTCTGTGCCCGAATCGGGAGCGGCGCTCGCAGCGGGCGCGGGAATTCCGGCCACTTATGTTCCGTTTCGCAACGCGCATTTTCTTTCCGCGGCTGTTAGCTGGGCGGAGGTGATTGGCGCGACGGCCGTGTTTATTGGCGCTGTTGCGGAGGACAGTTCGGGATATCCGGATTGCCGGCCGGAGTATTATCGCGCGTTCGCCCAATTGGTGCGCGAAGGAACGCGGCCGGAAACCCAGATTGAAATCGTGACACCGGTGATTGCATTCAGAAAAAGTGATATTGTGCGCCGCGGGGCAGAACTGGGCGCGCCGCTCGATCGCACTTGGTCTTGCTATCAGTTTGAGGACGAAGCTTGCGGATCGTGCGATAGTTGCCGGCTGCGGCTGAAGGCGTTTGCCGAGGCGGGCCTGACGGACCCCATCGCCTATCGGGCGCGAGTTGCGCGATAATGGCCGGCCGCATCCAACTAATATCAGGAGGAGATGACCACATGAAACGATCCATTCCCGCCGGGGGAGTGCTGGTGCTCGTACTTTTGTTCGCCACCATAGCGGCGGCGCAGAATACCGGGCAAATTGTCGGCGAAGTGAAAGACTTGAACGGAAAGCCCTACGCCGACGTGACCGTGGAAATCAAGAATCCTGATAATGGAAAGGTGGTCACGACGAAGACGGACAAGCAGGGCCGATTCACGCAGGTCGGCCTGCCGGGCGGCCTCTACAACATCAGGGTTACGAATGAAAAAGACAAATTGGATTTTCAGGTGCAATTCCGGGTGGTATCGGGGCAGGACAATGGATTCAACCTCAACCTTAAGGAAGTGATGGCGAAGGCGGGACCGAGCGCCGAGGAAGTGAAAAAGAGGGAAGAAGAAGAAAATAAATTCAAGAACATGAAGCAGCATTTTGATGCCGGCATGGCGGCGCTGAATGATTCGACCAACCTGCGCACGCAGCTCAAAGCCGCGCCCGCCGATCAGAAGGGCGCGATCCAGGATAAGTTGAACACCGACTATCAGACAGCCATTACCGAACTTTCAGAGGCGGAGCAAGGTGTGCCGCAAAAAGATGCGAGGACCCATGCGACGGTATGGTCCAATCTGGGGCAGGCCTACGAATTCGCCGGGCGCTACGACGAAGCCGCCAATGCGTTTCAGAAGGCAGCGGAACTAGCACCTTCGGCTGCGTATTACGATCATCTGAGCCTTAACCTGGCGAATGCCGCTGCGGCACAGACGGACCCGAAAGCTATCGAAGCCAAAGTTGCGGAGGCGGGCGCAAGTTGCGAAAAAGCGGGCGCCAGCGATCCCACGGTCGCCGCACGCTGCTGGAAAAATGTAGGAATCGTACTCAGCAACAAGGGGAAATTACCGGAAGCGGTGGGCCCGCTCCAGAAGGCAGCTCAGGTGGATCCAAAGGACGCGCAGACGTGGTTCCTACTGGGCGGCGCGCTTTCGGCAAAAATTGATTCCAAGCAGCAGGGAGAAAAGTTGATTTACATTATTCCGCCCGGGACGGCTGAAGCGTACCAGAAGGCCATTGACTCTGCCCCCAACGGACCGTACGCACCGCAAGCGAAGGCAGCCCTGGACCAGCTAGCGGCACTGAGCGGTGGAGAGGAAACCTCCATCGGGAAAAAGAAGAAGAAGTAATCGCTGCGCTCGCTTCGTGTGACGAGAGCCGTCCGCCATTGTTGCACTGCCCCCGGAGTGATTTTTTCTGTGCCGGTTTTCTCTCTTCTCGACCCGCAGAAGAGAGAGTGCTATCCTCTCGCTGTCACATTTCAGGAAGCCGGTGCGCGAAGTGGATTCCGCCAAACCCAGCACAGAGCGCCGACGCAGCGAACGAGTATCCTATTCCCTTCCTTTGATTGTGCGAGGGGTCGATCTGCTTGGCCAGCCCTTCGAGGAACGCACCGCCACTCTCACTTTTAATCTGCACGGATGCCGGTACGCCTCCAAGCATCACCTGCCGAAGAATACCTGGATCACGCTCGAGCTTCCTGAAAGCGCCGAACGGCGCAACGTGCGGGCGCGAGTGTCCTGGATTCAACGCCCGCATTTAGTTCGCGAGTTCTTCCAGATTGCCACGGAATTGGAGAGTCCCGCGAATCTGTGGGGACTCCAGTCTCAACCGGAGAGCTGGACGCTGGTGGCAGGCTCCTTCGAATCGCGTACGAGCTGCCCCGCTGACTCAGAACTACGGCCCACCGAGGTTTCGGATTCAACCGTTCCAATTACACTTGCCACTTATATGGGAAAACTCATGAGCGACATGAAGAATGCATCTCCTGAAATGCCGGAAGGTGAAGCCGCCGGGCCATTCGTGTTTACGCCGGCGGCAGATAGTCCCCTGCTGCGGGAACTGCGGGCGGAGCTTGAGCGGGAAGCGATGAGTGCGGTGGAGACCGCGGCATCGCAGGCGCACGAGAAAATCCAGCGGGCGGCCGAGGAGATTGAGCGGCGGCGCTCGGCGACGGCCGAGGAATTCTTCCGGCGCATGAAAGAAGAGACCGAGCAGTTGCAAAGCGGCGCGCGGGAACAATTTTCAAATCAACTGAGGGCACGGCAGAATGAATTCCTCGGGGAGCTGAAATCCGAGTTCGAAGAGAATTTTCGCCGGGTGCGCGAGCTGATGGCCGAGCTGGACCGCCAGGCGCAGGCGCTGCGCGCTGAAAGCGAAGCCGCGGCGGGGGATGAAGCGGCACGCGCGCTGAAGCAGCCCGCCCAGGATCCCGGGGAAGATGCCGCGGGGATCGAGGCGGCAGTGGTGAACTGGCGGGAGCGGCTGGAATTGGAGATGGCGCTCGCGCAGGCGCAATGGAATGAGCTGCTGCAATCCTCGCTCGACAGCGGCTTGCAGCGGCTGGTGGGGCAATTGTCGGATCGCTCGCAAGATATTTTGAGAGCCGCCGAGCAGAAAATTACAGAGCGCGTCGGTGAGTTGCAACAGCCGTTTGCGCAGGTGTCGGCAGAAGCGCGCGAGGCGGTCAGCGCCGTCAGAGCGGCACTCGAACGGGAATTGGCACAGGCACGGTGGTCGCTCGCGGAAATCGAGCAATCTGCCAGCCGCACGAAGGAATATTCGGCGCAGTTCGAAGCGGCGAGCCAGGATTCCTTGAACGTGCTGCATCGCCGGCTGGAAAACATGCTGGATTCGCAAACAACCGAGATGAATCGGCGTGTGGAAAGCCTGGCCGCGGGGCTTGCGCAGCGGGTGGCGCCGGCGCTCGACGCCCAGGGGCAGCAATTCATGCAGCGCGCCGTGGCGGAGGTGGAATCGAAGCTCGCTCCACATTTCGACCGCGTGCCCGACTTGCTGCGCGAATTGGCCTCCCGCGAGGTGCAGGCCGAGGAGGGCCTGCGACTGCATCGCGAAAGGTTGCGCCAGCTTTCGGAGAATAACCAGCGCGAAGTTGCTTCACGGATGGCGGCGACGCTGGGCGAGCTCCACAACGATTTCGAGGCGGCTCGAAAGGAAGCGCTGAACAAGTGGAACGAGGAGCTGGAGGCCAGTGGCGTGCGGGCGTCGCATACGGCCTCCGAATCCATCGGCCGCGCCTCGGAATGGTTCCAGCAGGAGTCACGGGCGCGGCTGCAGGTGCAGGTCGAGCAGATGCTGACGGCAGCAGGCAAGCGCTTCGAGGAGCAGACCGCCGAAGCAGCTCAGAAATTTGAGCTAATGCTGGATGGGCAGGCTTCCGCGCGAGTGGCGCAAATTGATCAGCAGCTCCAGGCCGCGGCGGACGGGGTGGTCGGCCGCTCGCGTACGAGACTGGAGGAGGCGGCAGAAGCAGCGGCGGCATCGTTTGGGCAAGTCCTGCGCGGCGTCTCGGCGCAGGAATTGGAGAGTTTCACGAGTGCAAGCCGCAGCGCGTTGCACGATCGCGCGGAGGAACTGGAGCGCTCGGCCCAGCTGCTGCTTCGCAATCTCGAGACGACCGCGCGTACCTCCATTGACCGCTTTCACGCGCAGATGGCTTCACAGCTCGAAGCCAGCATCGCAGAGGGCCGCGGCGCGCTGGCGACGGAATTTGCATCCGCGCTCGAGGGCTACCACGCCGAACGCGAAGTGCACCAGCAAAAGTGGGCGGTAAGTCTTGAACAGTTGAGCAGCGAGGCTGCTGGGAAATACCAAGAGCGCCTGGAGACCATGTGCGATTCGTGGATGGTATCGTCGGTGCGGCGGCTTAACGAGCACGGGCAAAACGTGATCGAGTCGCTGATGCGCTCTGCGGATCAGGGTCTGCGGGATTCCTGCGTGAAGGTGTTCGACGGGCTTGGCGCAATGCTGCGGGATCGCGCGGCGAATGCAGCGGGTGTGGCGGGGTTTGCGGCTCCACCGAACCTTGAAGGCGAGGAACAATCGACGCCCCGCAACGACGCGTCTCCAAGTTCCTGACAGCCTGCATTCCGGAAAATCAGCTGCACGAGATCGTCTGCACTAAACGTCTGGCTCCAAGTGAGCAAGCCCTCGAGTTCTATTTCCTGCCCAGGATTTCAAGGACTGATCCAGCAACGTAACTGATCTGCTCTGCGGTGATTCCAGGAAAAACGGGGAGGCTCAGGACGTCTTCGCACGCCCGTTCGGCCGTTGGAAATGTTCCCGGGGGATAGCCAAGTGAGGAATAGGCGGGCTGGAGATGCACGGGCCGCGGATAGTGCACGGCAGTTTCGACCTCAAGGGCGGCGAGTTGCGCGATGACGGCGGTGCGATTCTTCACATAGATTACGAACTGGTGATAGACGCATTCGTCGCGCGGATCATCCACGGGGATCTCGAGGCGCCCGCCTGCGAGCATCCGGCGATACTCGCGCGCAATTTCCTGGCGCCTTGCCGTCCATGCATCCAGATGGCGGAGCTTTATGCGCAGCACAGCGCCCTGGAATCCGTGCATGCGGTAGTTGTAGCCGGCGAACTCGTGCTCGTAGCGCAATGTCTGGCCATGAGAGCGGGCGGCCCGGGCAAAATTAGCAATCTGGTCGTCGTTCGTGGTTAACGCACCGCCTTCTCCATAGGCGCCGAGATTTTTTGTGGGATAGAAGCTGAAGGCTGCGGCGTCGGCGAGGCTTCCAGCGCGTCGGCCGCGAGAGCGGGCGCCATGGGCCTGCGCGGCGTCTTCCAGGATGCGGATCTTGCTGCCCAAGGCGATTGAATGAATCGCGTCCATCTCTGCCGTGCGGCCGTAAAGGTGGACAGGCATGATGGCGCGTGTGCGCTGCGAGATGGCGCGCTCGAGCAGCTTCGGATCCAGATTTGCAGTTGCCGGGTCAATGTCCACGAAAACGGGGCGCGCACCGCAATAGGTGATGGCTTCCGCGGTGGCGAGAAAAGTGTTGGGGCTGGTGATCACCTCATCGCCGGGCTGAACGCCGAGCGCGAGAAGCCCAAGGTGGAGCGCCGCGGTTCCGTTGCTGAGTGCGACACAGTGCTTCGTCCCACAGTACGCGGCGAATTCGCGTTCGAACGCTTCTACTTCCTCGCCTTGAACAAAAGAGGCATTTCGGCAGACGCGATCGAGCGCCGAGAGAATTTCCTCACGCAGTCCCGCATACTCTGCTTTCAGATCGAGCAAGGGAACTTTCATTTCGCAGCGCCGCTGGTGGCGAGGAAAAACTCTACTGTACGACCGTCGGATGTACAAGCGTTGCGTCCGGTCATCGTCAGATGTGCGTGAGTGTGCCGGTGATTTTCGTGCGGCGCAGCGCCCAGCCGAAGAGAGCGAACGAGAGGGGAAGCAGGATTGCGGCAAAGACCAACAACGCTGCAACGGAGGGCCATATTTCTCGCCATCCTGCGCCGGAGAGGAGTGCGGCGCGCATGCCTTCCAGCGAATACGTGACGGGAATCATGCGCGCGAGCAACTGGAGCGGGCGCGGAAGCACTGTGATCGGATACATCATGCCTCCGACGAGTCCCGAGACCCCGAGGACCACCCATTTCGCCGGATTTCCGCGTTTGAAAAGAATCTGGTAGCTGGCCGACATGATTCCGAGTCCGGCGAACGCCAGGACGGAGGCAAGCAGGATGGCCGCAGCGCCCGGCCAATTGGCGGACCGCGGCGCGAACCCGAACAGCAGTACGCCCCACGCAAGATATACGCAGGTACGCAGTGCGAGCGCAGCGAAGGGGTAGAGGGCTGAACCCGCAAGGATCACGGGAAGCGGTGTCTGCGTGACGAGCAGCGCTTCGAGCGTGCGGTTCTGATGCGCTTCTTCCAGGCTGGCATCGAAGGCTCCTATGGACACGCTGAGATAGTCGAAGAACGCGAATCCGACGAGCGCAAATGCGAAATAACTGCTCCCGGCGGGAAGTTCGCGCGCGAGCTCCGGTGACTGCACAAAGCGTGAAAGGTAGTAATACGTTGCCACGCCGAACAGCGCTTCCAGCGTTTCCAGCACCAGCGCTCCCCGATAACCGCGGGCGATCGCGAGATCGCGCCAGAAGAATGCAGAAATTTTTCGTAGCGTGCGCAAGGAGCTCATGGCAGCGCCTCGGATGGCATCGCATGGCGCGCGAGTTGCTTGATTGCGCTTTCGAACGTTGCCATGCCGGTCAAGGCGCACAGGCCAGGAGGTGTGTCGCACGCGACGATTCGCCCGGCTTCGAGCAGGACCACGCGATCGGCAATCTCCTCGACTTCGCTGAGACTGTGCGAGGCAAAAAGCAGCGTCGTCCCGCGGCGCCGGACAAGCTCTACTTTCAACTGGCAGCGAAAATCGGACGCGGCCAGCGGATCGAGGCTTCGCGTTGGTTCATCGAGGAGCAGGATGCTCGGACTATGCAGCAGCGCGCGCGCCAGGCCCAGCCGGTGCGTCATCCCGGTCGAGTATGTGCGCACCTGGCGATCGAGTTCTTCGCTGATCCTCATCCACTCTGCGACAAGGGCAATCCGTTCCTTCGCCTCTGTCCCCGTGATGTTGTTCATGGCCGCGAAGAATCCCAGGTTTTGGCGGCCACTGAGCCGGCCGTAGAAACCCTCGTCGCCGCCGGTGTGATAGCCAAACTGGCTGCGGGCGCGCGCCGCGTCGCGCTCGATGTCGAACCCGGCGAGCTTGGCGTGTCCGTGCGTGGGAATAATGAGCGTCGCAAGAATGCGCAGAAGCGTGGATTTCCCCGCCCCATTCGGCCCCACGAGCGCCACTGCTTCACCGCTGCCGACAGTGAAAGAAACGCCTGCAAGGGCGAGCTCCGTTGGCCGGGCCATAGGCTGGACGAACGCTCGCCAACCGGAAAGCGCGGGCGGGAAGTATTTTTCGAGCGCTTCGACCGCAATCGCAGGAGAAGACATCAGCCGCGGTTATAACCGAATTGGGCTGAGCGAATCCAGTTCCGTTATTGCTTGTTTCTTGTGACTCCCGGTAGAATACCTGCGGGCGCGTAGCGGATCGCACAGGGGCGTGCGGACTCCCTCAGTTGAGTCCTGCCGATAACGTACGCAGGCACACCCACCTAGCCCAAGAGGACCGGAAAGAATGGGCGCACCTCTCTGCGTTCAATCAGTGGTTGTGGCGGCCAGCGAACAAATTTCGTGTCCTTTGGGAGAAGAGTCAGCCATCCTGAACCTGAAAAATAGCGTCTATTACGGACTAGACCCCGTCGGCGCGCACGTGTGGAGGCTGTTGCGCGAGCCGAAAAGCGTGGCCGAGCTGCGCGATGCCCTGCTGGATGAGTACGACGTGGAAGCCGCCCGTTGCGAGCAGGATCTGCTTGAATTGCTGGAGAAAATGCGCGGCGAGGGATTGATCGAGGTGCGGGACGTTGCCACAGGCTGATTTCGGCCGGACTTTTCTTGGTTGCCCTTGCAGGCCTACAGGGACATAGCTTCACCAGCCCGGGGCCGTCCGAAGCGGCCGCGACTTTATGTGAGGCTGGGGGTTGAAACCGACAATGGAAATCTGGCGGAGATTTTGGCGCCTGAGCGGCTTCGAGCGTGTTGCTGTACTCGAAGCGGCGGCAGCGCTGTGCCTCACCTGGCTGGGCCTGCGGCTTGCAGGCTTTCGCCGCTGGAAAGCAGTCGCCGAATGGTCCTCGCAGACGCCCGCGCCTGCCTCTGCTGCAAACGGCGAAGCGAATGCCGAAGCGGGAAGGGTCATCGCGCGGATGGCTGCAGCCGCAGCACGCCACCTGCCAGTTCGTACCAACTGTCTCGAACGGTCGTTGGTGCTCTGGTGGCTCCTGCAGCGGCGCGGCATCGCGGCTGATCTGAGGATCGGCGCGAGGAAAGTGGCGGACCGGTTTGAGGCACACGCCTGGGTGGACTTCGATGGCATCATCGCCGGCGCGAGCGAAGAGCATCTTCACTTTGTTCCGTTCGAGGGTCCCATTACTTCCATGGAGACGCAAACTCATTGAGCGGCATCGTTGGCATCTTTCATCGTGACGGGGCGCCGGTTGACCGTGCGTTGTTGAGGGCCCTTACTCAATTTCTTTCCTATTGCGGGCCGGATGCGCGCGACAACTGGACGAATGGGCGCGTCGGTTTCGGCCACGCGCTTCTTCGCACGACTCGCGAATCGGCCAACGAGCGCCAGCCGTCCTCACTGGATGGGCGGCTGTGGATCACGGCTGATGCCCGGCTGGATGCCCGCGCAGAGCTCATCTCTGAACTCGAGGGCGAGAACGGCAAAGCGAAGCACACGACGCCGGATTCGGAACTGATTCTGCAAGCGTACGCTGCCTGGGGCGCGGATTGCGTCGAGCACTTGCGCGGCGATTTTGCGTTCGCCATCTGGGACGTGCCGAAGAAAGCTCTGTTTTGCGCACGCGACCATCTCGGCGTGAAACCATTCTATTACGCTGAAAAGGGAGAACTCTTTCTTTTCAGCAATGTGCTCGATTGCGTCCGCCACCATCCTGACGTTGGTGATGGACTCAACGAGGCGGCGATCGCGGATTTTTTATTGTTCGGACTGAATTGCGACAACGCAACCACTACCTTCCGCGACATCCGGCGCCTCCCTCCGGCGCATTCGCTCACTGTTGACGCGCGTGGCCTGCAGACGAGGCGTTACTGGACTGCGCCCACCGATGGCCGAATCCGCTATCGCCACGCCGATGATTACGTCGAGCATTTCCAGGTCCTGCTGCAGGCCGCCGTCGCGGATCGCCTGCGCACAGACAGGGTCAGCATCCTGCTTAGCGGAGGTTTGGACTCCGCGTCCATCGCCGCGATGGCTCGCGAACTGGGGGCGAAGGCCGGCAGCGCATCCGATTTGCGCGCTCTAACCATCGTGTACGAATCGTTGATTCCCGATCGCGATGGCGATTTTGCCCGCAAGGTAGCGGAGTTTCTGGGGATTCCGCTTCGCTGTGTGGCGGTGGATCAACTGCGGCTTTTTGATCGCTGGGATGATCCTGAAATCACCTGGCCGGAACCTGTGGACGATCCGTTTTTCGCCGGGATCATAGATCAATTCAAAATGATCGCCGCTGATTCGCGCGTAGTGCTTTCCGGCGAAGGCAGCGACAACCTGATGCACTTCGAAATGTGGCCCCATGCAAAGGATATGTTCCAGCGTCGGGAATGGGCGCACTTTTTCGCACAGGTACCCCGGTACCTGTGGATGCGCCCATCTCCGTGGCCGGGCATTCGCCGGCGGGCCAAGGGCCTCCTGGGTTTGGATCCTACCGTGCGCGCCTTTCCGAATTGGATTGCGCCTGGCTTCGCCCGCCGCCTGAACCTGGAGGCACGATGGAAGGAGGTGGGGAGCGAGACCACGCAATTGCGGCATCCCGTCAACCCCGCTGCGCATGCTTCGCTCGATATTCCCCAGTGGTCAAATCTCTTCGAGCACGAAAATCCTGGCGTGACGCGCTTTCCGGTCGAGGTGCGCCATCCCTTCCTGGACTTGCGAATCGTGAATTACTTGCTCGCGCTGCCGCCTTTCCCCTGGTTTTACCAGAAGATGCTCCTGCGGGCCGCAATGGCCGGTCGGCTTCCCGAGGCCGTGCGGTTGCGGCCGAAAACGCCGCTGCCCGGCGATCCGTTGGTAGCGCAACTGCAAATGCCGGGGGCGGAATGGGTGGATCATGTAAACTGGACCGCCGAAATGGACGACTTCATCGATCGTTCCGCGCTCGCGCCCCTGAGCGGAGTGAAAATCTCCGAAAAGGCAGATTCGCTGGTGCGCCCGATTTGCCTCAACTTTTGGTTGCAGTCGGCGCGCAGAGTTCGGTATAACTTGCATGCGGAGGCTAGTAATGCCTAAGCCCATCGAACGGGGCGCAAAGAAGCCATATTCGTCACCCGTCCTGACTGTTTACGGAACCGTTCGAGAGCTCACGCAGAAGGTCGCTTTGCGCCGCGCCAGGGACGGGGGAAGATTTCCGCGCGTTCGCACCAGTCTTCGCTAAACGAAGTTGAGTTTTAACTATTCTGTCTTCGGGCTTTCCCTCCACTCGAATCTGCCGATCCCGGGATTGAACCCTGCAAGCCCGCCTTTGCCCGCCCCCGATGTCGAAGTTCAGCTGGGAATACCGCCATCCACTCATTCCGATAAATCCACCGAGCGCGGGGTGCTTACCTTCGTCAGCTCCGATCTCGACGCGTCAGGCGAGCCGGCGTTACGCATCTGGCGAGTGGCCGATGGGGCCTGCCTCTATCTCGCGTACTGCGACGGAATGGAATTCTGGCTGGATCGAAAGGGCACGAGCGTGTGGGCGAAGTGGCCCGCCACATCATCGCTCGAGGATGCGGCGACGTTTTTGCTGGGGCCGGTGCTTGGCCTTCTGCTTCGGCTTCGCGGCGTGACGTGCCTCCATGCCAGCGCGGTCGCATTCGATGATCGCGCCGTTGCTTTCGTAGGCGATGAAGGCGCGGGGAAATCCACTACGGCAGCGGCATTCGCGCGTCTTGGTTACCCTGTCATTTCCGACGATGTAGTCGCAATTGTGGAACGCGAGGGCGCATTTCATGTGCTGCCCGCGTATCCGTATCTCTCGCTCTGGCCGGACTCGGTGCAGATGCTCTACGGGCCGGACAAGACGCTCCCGACTTTTTCCGCCAACTGGGACAAGCGGCTGCTTTCCTTGAGTGAAGATCGCCTCCGCTTCGAAGAAAAATCCTTGTCGTTGGGCGCAATCTTCATTTTGGGCGAGAGGATTTCGGAGAGCGCAGCTCCGTTTCTTGAGACGCCCACAGCGCAGGAGTGCCTCGTGGCGCTGGTGGCCAATTCGTACGCCACGGGTATGCTGGACAAAGACATGCGCGCGCAGGAGTTTGCTTTGTTTGGCCGTCTGCTCGCGAGTGTGCCGGTAAGACGCGTCCGGCCACATGCAGATTCAACGGAAATAGACCGGTTGAGTGAAGTAATCCGGGACGGTTATCACGCTTTGAAAAATCAGCCTTTGCCCCCTTCTCCGCGGAGGGAGAGATCCTCAGACCCGGAATCCTCAAGCAACAGCCTCGGAACTTTCCCGCATCCGAACTGAAATTGAACATGTGGCGCAAAAGGGGGTGACGGTGCTCTGTTCGGCACATGCACAATTTTTCCCATTTCAGGGCCATGAAAATATGTGCCAAAATGGGTTGCAATCAAGAGTGTCCGGTCAAGTGGCCCATAAGTATTTAAATCTAAATGGCTTAGTAGAATGCCTTCTGAGGAGGATGTTGCATATGAAGAAGCTATTCGCGCTTTTTGCGCTGCTCGCGGTTTCAGGCATCCCTACCCTGGCACAGCACAGGGACGGAGAGACTCCCGTATTTGAGGTCAACGGTGGCTACACCTACATGCGCTGGCAAGTTCCTGATTTCGTACGGCCTCCGTCATCCTACAACTACAATGGATTCAATGCTGGAGCGGCCCTACACGTATTCAATTGGTTGGCGCTCGCGACTGACATCTCTGGGGTATACAACTCCCAACCTGGCTTCACCACTCACATTTATAGCTATCTGGCTGGACCGCGCGTTTACCCGCTCGGTCACCACAAGCTGACCCCCTTCGTTCATGGTCTCGTCGGCGTCGCTTCCTATCACTTACACTCACCGAATGCCGATCCCACTCTAGTGATCAACGAAACCGATAACAATCTCTCCTTCGCGATCGGCGGCGGAGTGGACTGGAAGCTAACGAGACACATTTCTATTCGTCTAGCCCAGTTGGATTACCAGCAGACGCGCGCCCTGCGCGCAGATGCCGTGGCCTCGGGCGCGTCACCAGAAAACCAGAACAATTTCAAGTATTCAGGTGGAGTTGTCTTGCGTTTTGGCGAAAAGTAAATCTTTCCCCGCTTAAAAAAGGCCGAGCACGCGAGTGCTCGGCTTTTTTCTTTTTCTACCGTCCCACAAACAGGAATGAACCCCCTCTCAATTTACGTTCTTGACCAAGTCCTGTGAGTACTACGTATTTTTGCGAATTTCGCGATCTCATTTTCTATGCTAACGTGGCTTGTTTTTGCGTCTGCTAGAATGGGAGCAAGTGGGCCGGGTGAGGCCCGATGGGGCGAAACACGAGCGAAATTCTAATCGGACCGGTAATTATCCCTTGTAGACAAGTAAGTCATTCTGTGGTAGGCTCCGTTGGCCGAGGTGAGTTATGCCGATTACGTCAAAATTCACGATGATGTGCGACGAGGTTCGCATCGAAAACAACGGGAAATTCATAATTCTTGGGGTGTATACGCCCGATATGGCCGTGCCTCAGTTCCCGGCAGTAATTCCCATGCTCACCTTCGCTCTGTGGCTGGATTACACTCTCCCAGGGCAATACCAATTCGACGCATCAGTCACACACCTAGAATCGGGAACTATGATTGCGCGAGCGATGGGGGGCATCGGTGTTGCAAAAGCCGGAACCGGATTGGTCCCGATACGATTCAGCCCAGTACAGTTCACGCAAGCTGGCGTGTACACATTCAGCATCCGGTTCATGAACGAAAACGAAATCCTGCATCAATTCTCGGTCGGATTGCCGCCCGCTCCGACGTTACCAGCAGGATTGGGAGCACCTGGTCTCACTGGAAGGTTTTAGGCTACCGCCGCCAATTCACTTGGCTGAGAATTTGCAGGTTGACTGCCATTTCCAGACACAGCTGCTGGCTCCGATGAGAAAACCGAAGCAGGTGAATAAAAATAGGTCAGCAAGAGCGACTCGGCACTCTGTGCCCTGGGAGCAAGTAGACGCGCCAATGCCCTTCTCCATTCCACTTCATCCAAGAGTTCATCCGAAAATTCGGCATAACGCGCCTCAATCTCTACCAAAAAACGCGCAGCGTCCGCTTCTTCGACGGATTTATTTTGCTGACTCGCCGCTTCGATATAAGCAGACAAAAGCCATGCTCGAAAATCATCGAGCTTGCTCGAACCATTCAAGTATTCCAATATTTTCTTTGCGACATCGAATCCACTGACCATGATTGATCCCTCCAAAAGAAAGCGTGTAACCAGTCCCGAACTTCGCCGTCTGTTTATCGACGGAAAATTAGACGCCCAAATCGGCAAAAAGGTTCTGTGCTATGAGAAGCGCACACCGCTAAATCCGTTGCATCCCATTGGCACAATTACAGTTGGTTACGAGTGTTTTGACTCCGATGGCCGATACATCGGTCTTGTTTTTTACTATAAGCATCCCAACGGCCAACTGAGCGAACCGTCTCCTAAACAATTCCTTATCGGCGAAATCTGGCATTTCGTTTAGGCCCGAAACTGACTGGATTGCTGACCGAGCTTGTATCATAATGAACCCGTGACGACCAAGAAGAAACCTGAGACGCGTGGGGGTGACACGCGAACGTTACCCTGGACGAAAGGTCAGTTCCACGAATTGCTTAGACGTGCCATCACGCCGCGACGCTCCTCGAAGCCCTCTCCAAAATAGACCGAAATTGCTGATTCCCTTTGTGCCTACGATTGTATCGGAAGCAATATTCATCCAAGTAACTCTGTAAGTACGCAGCGTCTACATGGTGATACACGCCACCGATTCCGCGCTTAATCAAACTCCATAGTCCTTCAACACTATTGGTGTGAATGTCGCCTTGAACGTAGATTCCCGCGCTGTGCTTGATCCTGCGATGGACGAATCGCTTTCCCATGGAGAGCGTGTTGTAGGCGGCGTATTCGTCGGTGTAAACGGTGCTGCCGAGAGTGACGTGCTTGCGAATCAATCCTGTTAGCTTTCTTGCGGTCACTCGGCTAACGTGCTTGGCGATTGCAAGCCCATTGCGCTGCACAATACCCACGACTGGGACTTTCTTCTTGTCGCCGCGCATCGGGCGGCCAGACACTCCCTTCCGCTTTCCGCCGTAATACATCTCGTCTACCTCGACCGTTGGTCCCTCCAGTTGGAGATCGCCCTCAGACAAGAGGCTGCGAATGTTTCTGAACATACGCCATGCGGTCTTGTAGGTGACGCCAGTCTCGCGTTGGACTTGCTTTGCTGAGATACCGCAACGAGTAGACCCCATGAGGTACATGGCATAAAACCAAGTCTTGAGCGATGTGCTCGACTTCTGAAAGATGGTTCCGGCCAACGGATAGATGTGAGTGCCGCAGGACTGGCACGCATACGCAGTCCGATTACCGACGCGATGGTGCTTGGTCTCTTTGCGGCACTTGGCGCACTGGGCCATGCCATCGGGCCAGCGTTGCTCTTTGACATACTCAAGGCACGCGGCATCATTGGGAAATTCAGAATTGAAATCCCTCATGCTGTAGCGAAGCTCTTTCGGGATGTGCTGCTTGACCTTGCCATCGTTCGCCATGTTCTATCTCCTGACAAAAGCATAGCAAATGGCATACTTGTTGTCAAGGGATAATTACCATCGGACCAAGGTGCGAATAGAAATCGGCGTAACTCACTCAAAACAAACAATCGGCCCCGATTCTAATCGGTACTTTTTCAGAGGGCCGCTGAGCAATCGCGGTAAAAAATTGACCACATTCTTGTGATTCTCAGCAAGAGACCAAGAGCGCCATATGAAATTGTGCCAGCGCGCGCCCGGCGGAGCAATGTTCTATAATTACGGCACAACGTCGGAGCCCTGTACCATCTGGTGCAGAGCGGAGCAGCGATGCAGCAACTGATCAAGAAATTCGTGGGCTACTTACAGTACGAGCGCAACGCCTCGCCGAACACCATCCGCGAGTACAACCGGGATATCACCGAGTTCCACACCTTCCTGACGCCGCCGGGCGAAACGACCATGCCGCTCGGCGAAGTGGACCACCGCATCATCCGCGAGTACGTGAGCTGGCTTTACGACCGCAAGCTCGAAAAGTCCACCGTGGCGCGCAAGCTGGCAGCGCTGCGAACCTTCTTCAAATTCTGCGTGCGCGAGAAATTTGCGAAGCAGAATCCGGCCCGGCTTATAAGCACGCCGAAACTTCCCAAGCGTTTGCCGCGCGTGCTGACGGCGTCCGAAATGAACGGGTTCCTGGATGAACTGGCCAGCGGGCGCCTGCCGTCCGCCAAGCACAAACGTAAACCCACGCCCAAGTCCGAGGCCAACGAAAAGCTGATCTTGAAGCGCGATCGCGCCATCTTCGAATTGCTGTACGCCTCCGGGCTGCGCGTGAGCGAGCTCACCGGATTGGACCTTCGCAATATTGACCGCCATGGAAAAATGCTGCGGGTTCTGGGAAAAGGCCGCAAAGAGCGCATCGTGCCCTACGGCGAGAAGGCGCAAACCGCGTTCGAAGCCTACTGGCCTGTGCGCGAAGAACTCCTGGCCCGCCGGGAAACGGACACCGATGAGGAGCCGGTTTTTCTGAATTCCCACGGCGGACGGCTGATGCCCCGGGCGGTGCGGACGATCGTAAAGAAATATGCGCGGCTCGGAAACGTGAACTGGGATCTTCACCCGCACTCGTTGCGGCACGCGTTTGCCACTCACCTGCTGGCCGATGGCGCGGATCTCCGCGCGATTCAGGAACTGCTCGGCCACGTCTCGCTCTCGACCACGCAGCGCTACACGCAAACAGGCATCGCGCAACTGATGGCCGTGTACGACAAGGCTCACCCCCATGCCTGAAACGACCTCTGAAGACGTGGAAGCATCCAATCGTCCGTGCCATTTACCCGCTTCGTTCAACCGCCAACAACAGTTATTGAATTGCTGCGCTGGCGCATTTTCCTCTTGTTATTCGCGGCTGGCGTGCTCTGCTTTTCTGAAATGCCGGCGGCGGCACAGGATAATTACGAGATCCAGGTGTACCCCTACGAAACCGTCGCGCCGGGCCACACGATGGTCGAGCTCCACAGCAACTTCACGATTGAAGGTTCCAAGCAGAAGATTGATGGACTCTATCCCACAAACCACGCCTTTCACGAGACCATCGAAATCACCCACGGGTTTACCGACTGGTTCGAGACCGGCTTTTACATTTTCACTTCCGCGCGCTCGGGCCAGGGCTGGCAGTGGGTGGGGGACCACATCCGCCCGCGATTCCGTGTACCGGAAAAGTGGCACTGGCCGGTGAGGGTGAGCCTGTCGAACGAAATCGGCTACCAGAGGCGGCAATTTTCAGTGGACACGTGGACGTGGGAAATGCGGCCCATCGTGGATCAAAAAGTAGGACGCTGGTATTGGTCCTTGAATCCCACATTTGATCGGTCGTTTCATGGGCCAGGCGTGAGCCAGGGCATGGTCTTCTCGCCGAATTTCAAATTCAGCTACGACTTCACGCCAAAAATTTCCGGCGGTTTGGAATATTACGGCTCGGTGGGACCTGTCACGGGATTCGATCCCGTGTCGCAGCAGCAGCACCAGATTTTTCCAGCCGTGGATTTGAATCTTGCGCCGCAATGGGAAATTAATTTCGGGCTGGGGGTAGGAGTAACGCGCTCCACCGATCATTTGATCGCCAAACTGATTCTCGGTTACCGGTTCAATTTTTGAGCAGGCACCGTGCCTCGCAATTTCAATGGACACTCTTATGCGCTGCTCTCTACAATCAGAGTCGACCAGTTCCATCGGCCTCCGGGGATGGAGCCGCAACTTGTTCGACCCTCTTGGCCGTGACGTTGGGAGTTGCTGCCCAGGTGACTCCGCGAGCGAGGCGCGATGCTTCTGACTGTCGGCGGCTACCTCATATTGGCTGTTGCGATTTGTCCGCTTGTTTACTATCTGATTGCCATTTACAGCGCGTGGCGATTCTTCGCTTTTACGCCTCGTTACGGCGCGGGAACCTCCGGGTTCACGCCACCTGTAAGTATTCTCAAGCCGATTCGGGGACTTGATCCCGACTCGTACGAGAATTTCGCAAGCCTCTGCCGGCACGTAGAAGCAAGTTGTCGCCCCC
>Ga0207107_1031_pt1 | contig 36494 bp, 29 predicted proteins | sample Alteio_BWMinHeat_75_FD_153555 | JGI IMG/M metagenome (GOLD analysis project Ga0207107, IMG submission 153555) | Enriched cells from forest soil in Barre Woods Harvard Forest LTER site, Petersham, Massachusetts, United States -... | ecosystem: Environmental > Terrestrial > Soil > Temperate forest >... | reverse complement strand
GTTCTAGTTGCAGCGGCCTCGGCTCAGGGCTCAGCCCCGCTGCAATTTCCTACAACTTGTAACCAATCTTCCTTATAAACTCGTGCCGATGCTTCCTGTCCTCCGGCCTCTCCACGCCTTTCGGTGAGCCGCCATCCACCACGCCGAGAACTCCGCGCCCCTGCGCCGTCTGCGCGACAAGCACCTCTACCGGGTTGGCTGTCGCGCAGTAAATCGAACACACCTCGAAGCAATCCCGCACGCGGCTCAACAGATTGATCGGATACGCCTGCCGCGCCAGTAGCACAAACAGATGGCCCGCGCCCACGGCCTGCGCGTTTGCAATCGCCGCGCGCCGCAGCTCCTCGTCATTCGCCTCCACGCGGATCAGGCAGGGTCCGGAAGCTTCATTGAACGCCACCGCAAATTTTGCCCCCGGTACCGTATTCACCACCACTTCATACAAGTCTTCCGCCGTCTTGATAAAGTGAGCCTGGCCGAGGATCAGGTTTGTGCCCTCGGGGATTTCCATGCGCACGCTCTGGAGTTCCATTTTGCTCCTCCATGGCCGGAAATATTCCAAACGTGAAAGCCGGCTGCAGGGCTCTCGCCCGGCCGTCCCGCTCGAAGTCCATTATCAGCAGCGTGCCGCAAGCCTGCAAGAGTGCGCCGCAATCGTTCGGCGATGGAATCCTGCGTGCTCGCTTGCAGCCCGGATCTGTAGACCTGCATCTAACCCTTGGAACCGCGATTGAGGTTGGATTCACAGACGGATTCGGGTTGATCCGATGCTCTTTAAGACGCTCCAACATACGAAGCGGTTCCTGAAGATCCTCTTCGGCTTCACGCTTCTCGCACTGGGCGTGATCATGCTCGTCACGCCAGGCCCAGGGTGGCTGACAATCGCTCTCGGCCTTGGTCTCCTCGCGGCGGAATTCGTATGGGCGCGCCGCCTCCTCGACCGCGTGAAAAAGCAGGGCATTCGCATCCGCGACACGGTCCTCCCGCGCGAACGCGCTAACCAGGCCTGACCCCCGCTCGCTCGATTTTCCCGCTTCCGAACCGTCCTCGTTTGTGGTCTGATTCCTTTTCATTTATCGGAGGCTTCCGTGACGACCGATTGGCGCGGCAAATGGGCACTCATCACCGGCGCGAGCGCTGGCATCGGATGGGCGCTCGCCGAGCAATTGGCCGCCGGAGGAACGAACCTCGTCCTCACGGCGCGCAGGGCCGACCGCCTGCAAAAATTGGCCGCCGAATTGTCTGCTAAGCATCAAGTGCAGACGGAGGTTTTCGTCGCCGACCTGGTACGGCCCGAAGCTCCCGCCGCAATCTATGCCTTCACCGCCGGGAAAAACATCGAACTCGAATTGTTGATCAACAACGCTGGCTTCGGCGCATTCGGCTATACCCATGAACTGCCCGTCGAAAAGTTGCTCGACATGATCCACGTGAATTGCTCCGCCGTCGTTCACCTCACGCGCCTGTACCTTCCTGCGATGGTCGCACGCCGGCATGGCGACGTTCTCATCGTTGGTTCGACGGCGTCGTTCCAGGCCGTTCCGTTTCTCGCCGTCTACGCCGCCACCAAGTCGTTCGATTTACTCTTCGCGCAAGCTGTCGCGGAGGAGGTGCGGGAGTCCGGCGTGCGCGTTTGCGCCCTCTGTCCCGGCTCCACGGAAACGGAATTCCAGCAGGTGGCCCAGGAACCCGACCGTCCCATGCGCGTCGCTGAGTCGGCCGAAAAAGTCGCGCGCGTTGGCCTCGAGGCCCTCGCCCGCGGAAAATCCTACGTCGTCTCCGGCGCCTTCAACCGCCTGATGCTCGAGGCCGAACGCCTCGCCCCGCGCCGCTTCGTCGTGAAAATGGCCGCCAGAATGATGCGCCCAAGAAACACTCAAACTTGATTTGACCTGAGTCTTTTCTCCTCGGAAATTCACTGGCACCCGCGTCTCTGCGTTGAGCGCCTTTTCGGTTTGATTTTGAGCGCGGGCCCGCCACGCTCCGCCCGCAAGTCCCTCCTCTTGCATTTGTATAGATTTCTTTCAGGTGTGCGATTGGCTTCGTCGAAGCTCGTGCCAGTCCGCGCCCTAATCCGCGGCAGCGCAGTCAACCGAAGCCCGATCCAGCAGTTCAACCACGTGGAGAACTTCCTGGCCCGTGCGATGCATCGCAGCCCCCGCACGCAACTGCAAAATGCATCCGGGATTCGCGGTGACGATGGCCTGCGCCTTCGTCTGCCCGGCATACTCCATCTTCAGCGCCAGCAGGTCGAGCGACGCTTTCGTCTCCGTCACGTTGTACACTCCCGCCGACCCGCAGCACTGCTCCGACAATTGCATTTCCACCAGCTCGACGCCGGGAACGGCCCGAATTAATTTCCGCGGCGCCTCGCGCACTTTCTGTCCATGACACAGATGGCATGAATCCTGATAAGTCACGCGCAGCGGAACCGCCCGCAGCGGAGCCACCAGGCCCAGCTCTGCCAGAAACTCCGACACGTCGCGCACCTTGGCCGTAAATTGTTCCGCCTGCGCGTGCGCCGCATCCTCGCCCGCAAAAAGGTGCGTGTATTCCTTCAGCGTCGAACCGCATCCCGCCGCGTTGGTGATAATCGCGTCGTACTCTTCCACCGGAAACGCCGCCTGATTTTTCCGTGCCAGGCTTCGCGCCACGTCGCGCACTCCGGCATGAGCCGCCAGCGCCCCGCAGCACACCTGCGCCCCGGGGACCACCACCTCGCATCCATTCGCCTGCAACACGCGAATCGTGGCGCGATTCAGCTCGCTGAACGTCACCTGCGCCACGCACCCCGCAAACAGCGCCACCCGCGCGCGCCGCGGGCCCCGTGCCGGAAAAGTTTTCCCCAGTTCGCTGAAGAAGAAGTCCGAATCGATCTTCGGCATCAATTGTTCGCGCTCGTGCAGCCCCAGCAGCCGCAGAATTCCTGTCGCACGCGCGATCGCGGCAATCCCGGACCTCTGGTAAAACTTCAGCAGACGCGCCGCTAGGGCAATTCGCTTCGGGAACGGCAGCAGCCGGCGGTACACCACGTCGCGTGCGATCCGCGACGCCAGGGGCCGCTTGTATTTCTGTTCGATCTGCGCCCGCGCCAGCTCCAGTATTTTCCCGTACTCCACGCCCGACGGGCACGCCGTCTCGCATGCCCGGCAATTCAGGCAGCGGTCGATGTGCGTGACGAATGTTTCCCCCACTTCCAGCCGCCCCTGGTCCACCAGCGATATCTGCTTGATCCGCCCGCGCGGTGAATCCGCTTCGCGCCCCCACAGCCGGTACGTCGGACAATGATTCGAGCACAGCCCGCAGTGAACGCACCGCGAGTAATCCTCATACTCGGGCTTGTCCGTCGCGGAAAATCCGCTGAGAGTCAGTGTGAATTCGCGGTGTGCTTCTTCGTGTGATTGGGGAGGCGTGGCCATATCTTCAGATTCCTCCCACGAACCTTCCCGGTGCCATGATCCCGTGCGGGTCGAAAACTTTCTTCACTTTTTGCATCTGCGCAAAATCACCGCGGTCAAGCCCCCAGATTTTCAGCGCGCTCTTCCACTCAGGCGGCGCCCATGGAATTGTGCCGTGGCCATCGAGTTTGGCCGCGGCCGCCAGAATTTCGTTTGTCGCGTTCGCAACGCGCGCGCGTGACTGTTCGTCGCGGTCCCGCGGCAGCAGGGCCACATAAATCACGCCGATCCCGCGCGCCATCGCGGCCCACTCAAGCGAATTGCTTTCGGCCGCTCGCTGCGCTTCCGCCAGCGCTCCCTTCATGAGCGCCGGCAGTACGCTGATTTTCATAATCGTAGTCGCAGGCGAAGCCGAAAGAGCAATCGGAATAAATTCGCGCTTGCGCGAAAAAGCGGGCGGCCGCGTGTTGTCATCCAGCACCGTCGCGTTCACCGCGCCCAGTTCCTCCGCCATCCGCCGGTAATCCGCCTCATACCGCGCCAGCACTTTTCCACTGCCTGCATAGCCGGATGTGAACGCCCAGTGCTTCGCCGAAAGCACGTGTGGCGCCATGGCGCCCGATCCAATGCGCGCCGCCGCATCGCCCGTAAAGAGCGCCGCGACACCAGGGCTTAGAATCTCCATGGTCAGCGGCGTCAGCGCAGACCGCGCCACGTGTTCGCGCATCCCGAGCGCGCCCTCTGCATTTTCAAACGTGGCCACGAAGCCGCGGCTCCCCAGCGCCGATGGAAACGTCTTGAAGTTCACGCTCACGATCACGCCCAGCGTCCCGAGCGATCCGATCATCAGCTTGTGCAGATCGTAGCCGCTCACATTTTTCACCACGCGCCCGCCGCTCTTGGCCAGCACGCCTTCGCCGGTCACGTATTCCATCCCCAGCACGAAGTCGCGCGCCGTCCCGTAATATTGTCGCAGCGGCGAGTCCACTCCGGCTGCAATCGTGCCGCCAACTGTTGTCCGGCTGAAATATGGAACGAGCAGCGGCAGAAATTGCCGGTGATCCCCCAGCACGCCCAGCAGTTTGCTCAGCGAATGCCCCGCTTCTACCGATAGCGTCAAATCGGCGGGATCGTACGCGATCACGCGATCGAGCCGTGTCATGTCCAGCGCCACGTCGTATCGCCGGGGTGGCAGGCCCATGCCAAGCTTCGTGCGCGCGCCTGTGGGAATCACGGCGAGATTTTCCGCCGCGGCAAATTTCACGATCTCGGCGATCTCTTCTCGCGAACAGGGACGCACTGCCGCTCCCGGCTTTTTTCCGTCAACCTCATAGAAAGCGAGCTGCGCGGGATCGTTGATCACGTGCGCGGCCCCGACAATGTCCGGCAGCCGCGAGCTGATCGTTTTGCTCGCGAGGCTCATGCGGGCGCCGCTCCCGCTGCCGGCAGCGGCCGCGCGTAGATTTCGCCGCAGCCTTTTCTGAGGGGGAGAATTTTCTCGGGATTCAGCAGGCCGGTGGGATTAAACGCATCGCGGATGCGGCGCATCACCTCCAGATCTGCCTCGCCGAAAATCAGCGGCATCAGGCGGTCCTTTTCCATCCCCACGCCATGCTCGCCGGTGATCGCCCCGCCCATCTGCACGCAGAATTCGATGATCTCGTCCGCGGCCGCCACCGCCCCGCGCAGTTGTTTTTCGTCGCGCGCGTCAAACAGGATCAACGGATGTAAGTTGCCGTCCCCCGCGTGAAAAATGTTTCCGATCTGGAAGCCGTACTTCTCGCTGATCTCCGTGATCCGACGCAGCGTCTGCGGCAGCTTGGTCCGCGGAATCACGCCGTCCTGCACGTAATACGTGGTTGAAAATCGCCCCACGGCGCCGAAAGCGTTCTTGCGCCCCTTCCATAGCAGGTCCCGCTCGCGCGCGTCGCGCGCTACTCGCACTTCGCGCGCATGGTGCTGGCGGCAAACTTCCGCGACTTCCTCCGCCTGCGATTCCGCCGCTTCGCGTGTCCCGTCAATGTCAATCAGCAGCACCGCGGCGCTATCCAGCGGAAATCCTGCGTGCACGTACGCCTCAACGGCTCGCAACGTCCATCCGTCCAGCATTTCGCAGGCCGCCGGCGTGATTCCGCCCGAGGTGATTGCCGCCACGGTCTCGGTTGTGTCGTCGAGTGTGTCGAAAATCGCCAGCAGCGTCTTGGTGGTTTCCGGCAGCCGCATCAGACGGACGGTAATTTCCGTCACCAGCGCGAGCGTGCCTTCGGAGCCCACAAAAAGTCCGGGCAAATCGTACCCGGGCGAGTCCACCGCAGCGCTTCCCAGTCGAATTAGCTCGCCGGTGGGCAGCACCACCTCGAGCGATAGCACGTGATTCGTCGTCACGCCGTACACCAGCGTGTGCGGCCCGCCGGAATTCTCTGAAACATTGCCGCCGATCGTGCAAGCCTTCTGGCTCGAAGGGTCCGGCGCGTAATAGAGTCCCAATGGCGCCGCCGCCGCGCTTAACTCCGCGTTCACCACTCCCGGCTGCACCACTGCGCGCTGATTCTCCGCGTCCACTTCCAAAATGCGGTTCATGCGCGAAAATCCGATCACGATACCGCCGTGCCGCGCCAGCGCTCCGCCGGAAAGCCCCGTCCCCGCCCCCCGGCCGACGATGGGCGTCTTGTACCGGTTTGCTAGCTCGACAATCCCGACCACGTGCGCTTTCGTTTGCGGAAACACGACGCAGCTCGGCCGCGCCGTCTCCACCGAGCCGTCATATTCGTACAGCAGAAGCTCTTCGGGCCGGTGCAGAACCATGTCCGCCCCGAGCAGCTTTTTCAAATCGTTGAGGAGTCTCGTTTCCATGCGTGCGGCGCGATGAGTCCTGCAGTGTGCGCCTTCCCGGCAACTATAGTCGCCTGCAACGCCGCGCGTCAACGCTCCCGAAATCTCGACGGAAGAGTGGCCCAGCCACCACGGCGCGAGCTGCATCTCACGCCGCCCAGTCAAAACCTGCGCAAAGCTCCTTCCTCTGCCTCCTCTATCTCCTCTGCCTCCTTTACCTCACCGCTTTTCGGTGTATCCTACTCACGCTCCGCCAGTGTTTTTCTGCCACGTGCGAGGTGCGCGGTGAGCAAACCGAAAGTTCTTTCGACGCGGCCGCTGTTTCCCGAGGCCCGCAAAATTCTCGACGCGAATTGCGACATCGAATACTGGGTCGCACCTGAGCGCCCGCGCGCCGAACTCCTTCGCCGCGCCGCCGGTAAAGAGGGCCTAATTTGCCTGCTCACGGAAAAAGTGAATCAGGAACTCCTCGACGCCGCGCCCAATCTGCGCGTCGCCGCCACGGTCTCCGTCGGCTATGACAATATTGACGTCGAGGCTTGCACGCGCCGCAAAGTTGTCGCCACCAACACGCCGGGCGTCCTCGACGACACCACCGCCGATTTTGCCTGGACTCTCATCATGGCTATCGGCCGCCGCCTGGTCGAAGGCGATGCCTGGATGCGCTCCGGCACATGGCCCGGCTGGGATCTCGATCAGCTCATCGGCGGCGACATCTGGGGCAAGACGCTCGGCATCCTCGGATTCGGCCGCATCGGCCGTGGCGTCGCGCGACGCGCACAGGGTTTCAACATGCGCATTCTTTACTCCGACGCGGTGCGCGCACCCGCCGAAGTCGAAAAAGAACTGCACGCGGAATTTGTGGATCGCGATACGCTGTTTCGCCAGGCCGATTTCGTCTCCGTCCACGTTCCGTTGATGCCCGAGACCCGCCACCTGATCTCGAAAGAAAATCTCTGGAAGATGAAGCCCACCGCGTACCTCGTCAACACTTCGCGCGGCCCGGTGGTGGATGAAGCCGCGCTCGCCGAAGCGCTCGAGAATAAAAAAATCGCCGGAGCGGCGCTCGATGTTTTCGAAAACGAACCCAAGGCCCACCCGGCGCTGCTCCCTCGCAAAGACGTCATTCTCACTCCACACATCGCCAGCGCTTCCATCGACACGCGCACAAAAATGGCGGTGATGGCCGCCAACAACGTGGTCGCGTTTTTCGAAGGCCGCCGCCCACCGAATGCCATCAACGCAGACGCGCTTGGCCTGAAATAATCGTGAAGCAGATAGCCCAGCGCATCTTCCGCGAAACGCTTGCGGCGATTGACATCCCCGCAACGCTCGAGCGCAAGCTTGATCTCCATGGCTCCCGCGTTCGCGTGGGCGCCGCCGAAATAGACCTCCGAGAATTTAAAGAATTGGTCGCCATCGCCTACGGAAAAGCTGCGTTCGCGATGGCCGGTGGATTGACCGCAGTTCTCGCGCCGGATTTTCCAACCGAGGGAATCCTTGTTGTGCCCGCGGGGCCGCCGCGTCAATTGCCGGGCTGGACCACATTCATCGGCGGCCATCCCGTGCCCACAGCGCAGAGCTTCGCCGCAGGCCGCGCGATTCTGGACCGTCTCGCCCGCTGCCACGAACGTACATTGATTTTCTTTTTGATCTCAGGCGGCGGCTCGGCGCTGGTCGAGCAGCCGCTCGATCCGTCCATCACGCTCGAGGAATTTCAGAAGCTGCATTACGCCCTGGTCACCTGCGGCGCCCCGATCGAAGAAATCAACGCCGTGCGCAAGCATCTTTCCGCCACCAAGGGCGGGCGCTTGGCCGCCGCTTCGCCACGCTCGATGAAGTTGACCCTCGGAGTGAGCGATGTGCCTCCGGGCCAGGAATCGGCGCTCGCCTCCGGCCCCACGCTGCCCGATCCAACAACTATTCAAGATGCAGAGCGGATCGCGAAGCAGTACGGCCTGCTTGCGAAGCTGCCGCCCTCTCTCGAGAAAATCTTCGAGCGCCGCGAGCTGCGCGAAACCCCGAAGAAAAACGACCCGGCCTTCGCGCGCGCTCACTTCGCTCTGCTGCTCGGCGAACATGATCTGACGCACTCCGCCCACCGCGCCTGCGAAGCGGAGGGACACGTCTGCCTCTGCGACATTGAAGCGGACAATTGGCCCATCGAAAAGGCCGCGGATCATCTCCTGGCACTCCTGGAATCGCAGAAAAAAAGTTTTCCCGGCCGGCCTGTGGCGGTCATAGCCGATGGGGAAGTGAGCAGTCCAGTGACAGGCGATGGAATTGGCGGGCGCAATTCAGCGTTTGTTCTCGCGTGCGTGCCGAAAATTGCAGGGAAAAAAATCGCCGTGCTCAGTGCGGGAACTGACGGGATTGATGGCAATAGCCCCGCCGCCGGGGCCGTCGCCGATGGCAGAACCTTGTCACGGGCCCGTGCCGCCGGCCTCGATGTCGCCGATTTCCTGCGCCGCAGCGACGCCTACAATTTCTTCCATCGCCTGGGCGACGCCATCATCACTGGCCCCACAGGCAACAACCTGCGCGACCTCCGCATCCTTCTCGCGCGCCACTAGAGCAGCCCCTTCACCCAGCCCCCATCCACCGCGATCGTCGTGCCGTTGATCGAACTCGCGCGCTCGGACGCAAGAAACGCGACCAGCGCAGCAAACTCCTCGGGCCGAGCGAGCCGTCCAATCGGGATTTCAGCACTCCACGTCTTGAAAATATCCTCCCGTGTCACTCCCCCCATGCGCGCCTGCTTTTCCGCAAGTTCATCCAGCCGGTCCGTCAGCGTGTAGCCGGGGCACACGTTGTTCACCGTGATTCCGTCGGCGCCAAATTCATTCGCGAGCGTTTTCGCCAGCCCCGCCACGGCTGCGCGAATCGAGTTCGAAAGCAGCAGTCCGTCAATCGGCTGCTTCACGGATACGGATGTAATCGTAATCAACCGGCCCCAGCGATTTCGCTGCATGCGGGGCAGCGCCTCGCGAGCAAAATAAACGCTGCTCATCAGCGTCAATTCAACTGCCGTGCGCCACTCCTCGATCGTGATATCCAGAAATTTCTTCGCCGGCGGCCCGCCCGCATTGGTCACGCAAATATCCACGCGCCCAAATTTCTTCTCGACCGCCTCGACGAAACGCCGCACCCCCTCTGCGTCCGTCACATCGAGCGCCTGATGGAAAACCTCGCACCCATTCGCTTTCCCGATCTCCGCAGCCGTACGCTCGAGATCCGCCGCCGTCCGCGCGCAGATCGCCACGTGGCAACCCTCGCGCGCCAATTCCTCCGCGACCGCGCGGCCCAGTCCCTGGCTCGCGGCCGCGACAATGGCGGTACGCCCCTTCAATCCCAGGTTCACGCGCTCACTCCTTCGTCACGCCGGCCCGCAAATAAGCGTCGTCGCCGCGAATCCATTCCTCGCGCCGCGGCGCAAAGAAGTCGATGTCCACGGTATCTTCCAGCGCTTCAGCCGCATGCGGCACGTGCGCGGGAATCAGCAGCATTTCACCGGCGTGCACGGTCGTTTCGCCGTCGTCGAAAATAAATCGCAAAGCGCCGGAGAGGATCATGGTGTACTGCTCGCTGCGATGATGATGCCGCGGCACGATCGCGCCGCGCGCGAGTAAAATGCGCGCCAGCGTGGCTTCCTCCCCGCTCACCATCTGCCGCGAAATTACCTCGCTCAATTTCTCGTTTTTCACTTTGGCCCACGGCTTTGCTTCCACCATATCGCACCCCTCGAGCAGGAATTCCCCGCCGGGGAATCCTCTATCGAAACGCCGGAATCGTCAATGCCTCGGCTTCTCGTCCCCGTCCCGGTAAAAAGGCGCCCGGCGAAATGGATGAAAAATATTTACGCTCGCGCGCCGCTTCGATTAAGATGCGCGCGTGACTCCTCTCGGCTGGCTTGCGGCGCTGGTTCTTTTCTTGCAGTTGCCGATTCCGTTGTTCTGGTTCGTGTTGCACCCGCAAGTGAATTTCTGGCGGCGGCATCAGACCGCGGGCTACGTCACCGGCGTTCTGCTGTCCTGGGGTCCGGTAACCGCCTGCATGATCCTTTTTCATCAGGATCTCTTCCGCAACGATTGGCCGCCCGTGTGGAGCATCGCGGCCGGCCTCGCGCTTCTGGCGTTCGAAGCCTGGATTTTCTGGCGCGTCAATCGCGATCTGGGCGGCGCGAAACTGGTGGGCAAGACGGAATTGTCCGGCGGAGGCGAAGTGGTTCACAAAGGAATTTATGCGCGCATCCGCCATCCGCGGTATGTTGGCTCGCTCATGGCCATCCTCGGCGCCTGCCTTCTTGCCGGGACGCGCTTGATGTGGACAGCGGCCGCCGCGTGGTGTCTGTTAACTCTTGTAGCCATCGCCATGGAAGAACGCGAACTGCGCGCCCGCTTCGGTTCGGCCTACGAAGAATATTGCCGCCGCGTGCCTCGCTTTCTGCCCATGCGCGCGAAGCCGCATGCGAGCTGAAGCTGCCATCAAGATTCGGAATCGAGAATTTCTGTTCGGAGGTGCTTATGCAGCGGCTACTGATTCTCCTCATCCTCCTCGTGAGCTTCGCCACCATTGCGGGCGCGCAAATCGGCAAAAGCGTTTCTGTCGCCGCAGGCACGGACGAAGATAGGGCGCTTTCGGAAATCTACGCGGCGCCCGACGGGCCTGCAAAAATCGCGCTGCTTGATAAGTTCATGGCCGACTTCGGCAAAGGCGACCTCGAACTGCTCGGCGATCAGCTCTACGAGCAGTCCTATCTCGCTCAGAAAAATTACGCCAAGGTGTATGAGTACGGCGAAAAAGCGCTGAAACTCGATCCCGATAATTTCTCGACTATCGTCAACATGATTCACGCCGCCGATGAGCAGGGCGATGCGCAGAAACTTTTCGGCTACGGTGAAAAAGCCGCCGCCATCGTCACCCGCTTCAAGTCCTCTCCTCCGCCCGCAACCACGCAGCCGGAACAGTGGCCCACACAGCAAAAGCAGGCTTTGACGGATGCGCAACCGGACATCACCTACGTTCAATTCGCAATGGTAAGTGCGGCCCAGAAGACCACGAACGCCGCCGCGCGCGCCGCGCTCTTGGAGCGCTACGTCACTGCGTATCCCGACTCAGCCTACACCGCGACCGTGCGTGACCAGATTGCCTTCTCTTACCAGCAGGCCCAGCTCTACGCCAAAATGCTCGAGGCCGCGCAGAAAAATCTTGACGCCGATCCGAACGATGTTTCGATGCTCATCCTGCTCGCGGATTACTGGAGTGAAGCCGGCCAGCAGCTCGACAAGGCCGCCGCCAACGCGCAAAAAGCGCTCGACCTGCTCGCCAAGGCGCAGAAGCCTGAAAATCTGACCGGCGAGCAGTGGCAAAGGCAGCTCTCCATCCAGAAAGGGCTCGCTTACAGCTCTCTTGGCGAAGTGTATGTAGTCAAGACTCAGAATCCGCAGGCCGTCGATGCTTTCAAGCAGGCCGGCCCGCTGCTGAAGTCCGATACGTTCAGCTACGCGCGCAATCAATATCGTCTCGGATTCACTCTTGCAAAGATGCAGCGGATTCCGGAGGCCCGCGTCGTTCTCACTGAAGTCATCTCCCTCAACACACCCTACAAGGCTCGCGCGCAGGAAACGCTGGATAAGATCGGCGGCGGCATTAAGAAGCCCGCGCGCAAAAGCTCCTAGCGCGACCGCCACAGGTCGGGGGAGAAAAATCGCAAGGGTCCGCCGGCCTAATCGGCAGGCGTATAGGCTCTCAGCTCATCCACTTCCCGCACCACCTTCGCCCATTCTTTCTTTTTCTTTTTCGTCGAAAACGGCGGCTTCAGATCACTGTAATAACTGAGCAGCGTCTGCCGCAGCTCGGGCGTGATACCCGCAAAATGTTTTTCCGCCAGCCGGTCGATTAATCCCGCGAACGTGTCGTCCGCCAGCGCGTATTCACCCGGCCCGGCGACGCGGCCCGTATCGAAATTATTGTTCACCAGCGTCGCATGGCCGGATTCTCTCAATTCCGTCAGCAGGCGCTCGTATTCCTGCATCGTGTCGCGGAAGCTCGCGCGAAACATTTTTTCAGTTTCCGGCGTTGGCACTTGGAACGTGAGCGCCTTAAACGGCCCGACCTTCGGGATGATTCGAATCAGAAACGCCAGAAGTTTCGTGTCAAATCTCGGCTTTTTATAATTTTCGTTCCAGCGCTTTTGGTAATCCTGTTTCGAAATACGATACACGTATTGTTTTTTCGTAATCCCCGGAAAATCTTTCTGGATTTCATCTTTCTTGAGCTGCCATGCTACTTCGGTCATTTTGGGGATTACCGTGCTCACTCCGCGGCGGTACGACGCGATGGCCAGGTCATAGTCCGAAAACACCGAATTCAATTCCAGGGAGTAAGTGTCGAAAAACGCCTTTTCGAGCACTGGCCTCGAGACTTTGAACCCCACTCGATCGTGAAAGTCCTCGGTAACATAACGCCCCTCTACTGACTGGATCACGTCAAACGCAAATTCTGTTTTCAGATGCGCCGCAGGATTCTGTGCGAAAGTCACACGGTCCCCGTACTTTCGCTTCAGCTTCGGATAGAGAATCGGCACGGCAAGATTGATCGCCAGCGGATGGCCATTGTTATCCGCGCAATAATGTGAGAGAGCTCCCAGCGCGAACGCATATTCATCCAGGTCGCTCGAGTCCCGGATCAACGCCTGAATAAAATCTCCGCTGCGCACGTAGTGCACCAATTCGCTGAAGAATTTATTCCCGAACGGGTAGTAGCCCAGATCCTGGATGGCCGATCCGCCATAGCTGAACGCGCGCGCCCTCTTCAGCTCCTCTGGCGTCGCCGCGGGGAAGCGCTTCAGCAACAACGGCTGAATCCCGTGCTCCCACGCGGAATCAATGATTGCTTCGTGAGTGAGCACGGAATATCCCTGCGCAGGGGGCCCCATGCCGGAAAATAAGGAGAGAATTAGAACGGAAGCTGCAACGCGACGAATGCGCCGGCCTTTCTCGTTCGAGGCGAGTTCCATGGCGGCTTGCGAGTATAGCAGAGGGTTTCTTGTTGTTCGGGGTTCCTCTCGCGTTTTTTTGGATCGGTACTTGCGCCACCGGCTGCTTAATGCGAACTTACCCCAATGACGACCAATCAGAATCAGCCGTCCCGGAAACACTCCGGCCACTCGGCGCGAATCGTCCTGCTCGCGATGATCGCCTGCGCACTTGCTTGCGCCTCGCGAGCGCAAACGATCCGCGTGGACGCGACGCCGGACCACCTGACGAATACTTTTTCTCCCGCGCGCGCCCTCGGCGCTGGAATCGACCGCCTGCCGCCGGGGGCGACCGACAAACTCTTCATCGAGCCGACGATTGAGAAGGTCCTCTCCGCCGGCTGGCAAACAGTCTCGTACCGCCAGAACACCGAGCTGCACATCGAAGCATGGCATTGGAATCCGCAGGGCTCCTGGAGCGACCCGGGTGGAAAAGGATATTTCACCGGCAGCGCCACTCCCGGCGAACCCATTCGCCACTCCTACGCCTATCCGCTCCCGCATCGCGGCGTCACGCATGACGATGGCACCGACATGGTGGGCTACTCCCGCCTCACCGACGGCGATTTGAATTCCTACTGGAAGAGCAATCCGTATCTCACGCAAGCATTCACCGGCGAAGACGATTCGCTGCATCCGCAGTGGGTGTTCCTCGACTTTTCCGCGCCGCACCCGATCACCGCCATCCGTATCGCCTGGGCGGATCCCTATGCGCGGCGCTATCTGGTGCAATACTGGACAGGCGAAGATCCCATCAAGAAACCCACTGTCGGCATCTGGCAGACTTTTCCCGGCGGTGCCGTCACGGAAGGGAAGGGCGGCGCTGCCGTCCTGCAACTTTCTTCCACGCCGATCGCGGTGCAATATGTCCGCATTCTGATGACGCAATCGTCGAACACCTGCGACACGCACGGCTCTGCAGACCGCCGCAATTGCTTGGGCTATGCCATCCGCGAGCTCTTTGTTGGCACCACATCTCTCAACGGTGAATTCCACGACCTGATTCGCCACACGCCGGATCAGGATCAGACCTTCACGTATTGCTCATCGGTGGATCCCTGGCACGAAACCGCGAATCTCGACGAGAAAGCCGGCGATCAGGTCGGCTTCGACCTTTTCTACACCGGCGGATTCACACGCGGCCTGCCTGCGATGATTCCCATCGCCATGCTTTACGCTACTCCCGAGGATTCCGCGGCGGAAATTTCTTACATCGAAAAGCGCGGCTATCCCATTTCCTATGTCGAAATGGGTGAAGAGCCAGACGGACATTACACGCCTCCGGAAGATTACGCCGCGCTTTACATTCAGTGGGCCATCGCTTTGCACAAAGTGGATCCCAGCCTGAAACTAGGCGGGCCGATTTTCACCGGCGTCAACAAAGACATCGAGACCTGGCCCGACGCGCAGGGCCGCACTTCCTGGACGCGCCGCTTCATTGATTATCTGAAATCGCACGGCCATCTCGCAGACCTTGCATTCTTTTCGTTCGAGCACTATCCAATGGACCCCTGCAAAATCCAGTGGAGCAATCTTTACGAAGAAGCCACGCTCGTCACGCACATCCTCGATATCTGGCGCCAGGACGGCGTTCCCGCCAACATTCCCATGTTCATCACCGAGTCGAATATAGCCTGGCAATCCGAAGAGGCTTACGTGGACATCTGGGGCGCGCTGTGGCTTGCGGATTATGTGGGCGCATTCTTGAGCGGCGGCGGCGACGCAATCTACTATTTCCACTATCTGCCGCTCGGCCTTCACCACGGCTGCAATAATTCGCTCGGCACTTTTGGCCTCTTCTCGACCGATGCGAATCTGCAGCCGCAGCAGCCACTCTCCCAATTTTTTGCCAGCCAGCTCATCAATCTCGAGTGGGTCCAGCCGGGCGATGGCGAGCATCGTTTGTATCCCGCGTCGAGCGACATTCAAGACCCGGCCAATCACACGCTCGTGACCGCCTATGCCGCGCTGCGCCCCGACGGACAGTGGTCGTTGATGGTGGTAAATAAGGACCAGGAGATTGCCCACAAAGTTCGCATCGTCTTCCACAATGCCAAAGACAATAGCGACGCATCTTTTGCCGGCGACGTGGATCTGATCACTTTCGGCAGCGCGCAATATCACTGGCATCCCGACGTCAACAACGGCACCGCCGATCCCGATGGCCCGCCGGCACGCTCGAAAATCACAGTTGCTGCCGGCACTCTGTTTGAGCTGCCCAATGCATCCATCACAATTTTGCGAGGCACAATTTCGCCCGCGAAAAATTGAACGAATGGCACGACCACCGTGCACGCTTGCAGCGCCGGATCATTGCGCATGGCCAGAGCGCGGAGTTGTGGCCGTTGGGAGCGTTTGTTAAGCTAGAAGCACCGCTGTTGGCGCGGAGAGGTGTCTGAGCGGTTGAAAGAGCTCGCCTCGAAAGCGAGTGTAGGGGAAACTCTACCGTGGGTTCGAATCCCACCCTCTCCGCCATTTCCTTAAGTCACTGATTCTCCTTGAAGGATAAAACCGCCTCTTTTTGACTTGTCAAGGGCTCCAGCAGGATCACAGGGACTTTTAATTCACTGCCGCGCAGCAGTGGTCTCCAAAGGTTGGACGTCCCGCTCGACCTTCGCGGCGATCTCGTCCTCGGCAGTTTCCAGTTCGTAGCGCGTCTGCAAATTCATCCAAAAAGCAGGGCTGTTTTTGAAATACCGCGCGAAGCGAAGCGCAGTATCCGCAGTGATGCCACGCCGCTCGTTGACGATATCTGCGATGCGCGTTACAGGGACGCGCAAATCCATCGCCATTCGGTTCATGCTCAGGCCGAGAGGCGCCATGAACTCCTCGCGAAGGATCTCTCCTGGATGTACCGGTTTGAGTTTCTTTGCCATTCTGCTCTCCTAGTGGTAGTCCACAATCTCAACTTCATAGGCGCTCCCGTTCCGCCACTGAAAGCATATGCGCCACTGATCGTTAATGCGGATGCTGTATTGGCCTTTCCGATCACCTTTCAACCGCTCCAGCCGATTTCCTGGCAGGGTCGAAAGCGTTTGAATATCCGGTGCCGCATCGAGCATGTCCAGCTTGCGCTGAGCCGAACGCTCAATGGCCTTGAACCTGCGCACAAAGTGCCGGCGGAAAAGGCGCTCCGTTTCGGCGCAGCGGAAAGACCGGATCACAATCGAAAGGTATACTGCTCTCCGTTAAATGTCAATAGGTATGCCACGGGCGGCAGGTAAGCGGTCCAGGCTCAGTGCGAATGGCGGCAGACCGTGCGGTGCCAGGTTATCGCGCCCACTCAGTCCGTCTCGAAGGTGACGTACATCAGTCTGCCGTCGCGCTCGATTTGCAGCACGCCGGACGCGCCGGCGGGAATGGCGCTGAGCGCGGCTCGCAGCCCGTCGAGCGTCTCGACCTGTTTTCCATTCACGGTGTGAATTACGTCTCCGGGCTGCAGATCCGCGTCCGCGCCGGTTGTGTCTGCCGATGTTGCCGCCACGATCACGCCAGAGGGAATCCGCAAGTCCTGGAGATCGTCTGCCAGCTTGTCGTCGATCTCGATGCCGAAGATTCCGAGCTTTGCCACCAGCGACTTATCCGGGTCCACGAGATCGGCCAGGTGATCCACGTCGCTTTTCTGTTCCGTCACTTTAATTTCCAGCGTCAATTTTTCCGCACCTCGGAGGACTTCGGCTTTCACGATTGTGCCGGCCGGCTTGGTGGAAATGATCATGTCGGCGATGGGCACGCTCCCGATCGACCGCCCTTCAATCGAGAGGAGGATGTCCTGAATTTTCACGCCCGCCTTTTCTGCGGGGCCGCCGGGAAGAACGTCGGAAACGATCACACCGTCCTGCTTCTTCAGATTCAGCCCGGCCGCGAGACTCGGGGTGATTTCCTGTAATTGCACGCCGATGATGCTGCGATGTACGCGGCCGAATTTCCGCAGTTGTTCGTACACAAATTGCACCACGCTGCTTGGAATGGCGAATCCCAGCCCCTGGCTGCCGCCGGACTCCGTCAAAATAAAAGTGTTGATGCCCACCAGCCGGCCCTGCGCATCCACGAGTGGCCCGCCGCTGTTGCCGGGATTGATCGGCGCATCGGTCTGAATATAGACGCTCGAAGAATCCGGGTCCGGCTGCCTCGCGACGGCGCTGACAACTCCCATGGTCACCGTGTTCTCCAAGCCTTCGGGATTTCCGAATGCCAGCACCAGCTGGCCCTTTTTCAATTTCGCGTAATCGGCGAAGGAAAGAGTGGGGAGTCCTTTCGCTTCGATTTTCAGAACCGCGAGATCCATGGAGGGCGCGATGCCGATAATTTTTGCGATGAGCGGCGGCATGCGTTCGCCGCTACCGAGGCTTGCGTGCAATTGCGAATCGGACGCACTGCGCGGAGTGAGCAGCACGCGTACGCGCTGCGCGCCTTTTACGACATGCGCGTTGGTGATGATGTAGCCGTCAGGATCCAGAATTACGCCGGAGCCCAGGACACGCTGTCTGCCGATCTGGCTGGCCGCGCCTTTGTTTTTATCTTCGAGCGGGCCGTAGCCGGTGACGAGAACCTGGACGATCGCGGGAGAAACGCGCGCGGTCAGTTCATCCAAAGATTCGCTGAATTGTTCGAGCAGTTTCCGCCGGTCGTTTTCCGGCTGCGTTTGCGCGGGCAGGGAACCGGCGGCCAAGAAAAAAGTTGCGAGCAGCAGGCCGCGCACGCAGCAGCGGCATGACAAATTCCTCCAAGTGTTGTGACGCATTAGGCGAGTGTAATCAAAATCCCCGAGTGGCGCGAGAGAAGTCTCGTTACCGCGTGAGATTTGGAAACAGCACGGCGCGGGGAGGCGAATGGAGGGCGGCAGAATTCCGTGCTTGACAACCGCATTTCTGGGGCTCACAGTTACCGGTGTTAAGTGAATGTGTAGTGTTTACTGGAGTGAGCCATTGGGAGTTAAGGAAAGGCGAATTCGGGAAAGAGAATCGCTCCGCCAGGAGATTCTGGACGCGGCGCGCGAACTCTTCATCGAGGAAGGCTACGAATCCGTCTCCATGCGGCGCATCGCGGAAAAAATCGAATATTCGCCCACCACGATTTATCTTTATTTTCAGGACAAGGCCGAGCTGCTCAACAATATTTGCGCGGAAACTTTCGAGAAATTAATTGCGCGACTGGAGCGGAGCCGCGCACGCTTTCGCGATCCGTTGGAGCGAATGCGGGAAGGGCTGCGCGAATACGTGGAGTTCGGATTGCAGAATCCCCAGCATTATCGCGTTACTTTCATGGTTTCGCATCCGCAGGCCTCGGATCAATACAATGAAGCGCAGGCAGCGGGTTTTCGGGCCTACGAGCACTTGAGGCAGTCGGTGGTGGAGTGCATACGTGCGGGAAAATTTCACAATGTGGATGTGGACACCGCGAGCCAGTCGTTGTGGGCTGGCGTTCATGGAGTCACGTCGCTTTTGATCGCCAACAATAAATTTCCATTCGTCGAGCGGAATAAATTGGTGAACATGGTGGTGGATACTCTGATGAAGGGGCACGAAGCGTAAATTTTTTGCGCCAAGGTTAACAATGTTAAGAGAACTACCGATGTTAAAAAACGGCAACACGCCATTTCTCAATAACTTAGCTTTTGTGACGCGCAAAAAGCGAAAAGGACCCTAAAACAGCCCCAAAAGGACATCGAAATGGGACTGCTGGCGCGACGCAGTCTTTTTCACAATAAAGTTCGACTGACCGTGACGCTGACGGGAATTGTGTTCGCGCGGATGCTGATTGTCGTCCAGTTTGGTCTGTTCATCGGGTTCACCACCACCACTTCCAAAAATATTGATCACTCGGGCGTGGACGCCTGGGTGGTTTCACACGGGGTGAGATTTTTCGACACCGGAAAACCGTTTTCGGAGCGGAAATATTTTCAGGTGCTGGGGACACCGGGCGTGGCGCGTGAAGAGAGATCCTTCGTCCCGCGAATTCATCCGGGACGAAACGCAAAGCCCGGCCGGCCCTTCGCTCAGGATGACAGGCTAAAACAAAACCGGGCAAAGGCTGCCGCGCGAGACCCGGTCCGGCGCTACTACGGCTGGAGAAAGGCGACGAGAACATGAGTGTATCGGCTATATCGAAGGGACATCCGGGAATTGGGGATGCGGCGCCGGAATTTGTTTACAAGGATGGCGCGGGGAACGAGCGGCGGCTTTCGGAATTGTGGCGAGAGGGGCCGGCGTTGATTGTGTGGCTGCGGCATTTTGGCTGACCGTTCTGCATGGAATCGCTCACGCAGTTGCGTGAGAAGCTCCCGGAATTCGAAAAGTTACATATGCGGCTGGGGTGTGTTGCGCAGGGGACGGCGGGGGAAGCAGCGGAGGTCTGCGGTCAGTATGGGATGGCGGAGAAGTGCATTCCTGATCCGGAGAAGGAAAGCTACGCGAAGCTGGGGTTGTATCGGACGACGCTCGCAGCGATGGTGTTTGCGTCGGATGAATTGAATGTGCGGCGGAAGGAGAATCGTGCTGCGGGATTTTCCGTGAGCATCAAGAAATCGTTCATGCCGCACTGCGACATTTTTCTGCTGCCGGGAGCGGCGCTGGTTGAGCGTGGCGGCAAGATTCTGTGGCTGCATCGCGGCGCGCATCCGGGAGATTTACCCTCGGCGGATGAACTGGTGGATCGAGTACGTCGGAACCTGTAGGACAGCCCTTTTAGATACACTGCGTGGAATCCATCCTCCAAAAGCTATTCGGTGCCGTTACCCGAATCTCAAGGGCAAAGGCCCTTCATTTCGCGGGAATGGGTCAGTGTCCGGTTTGCGGGTTAATCGGGACTCAGCTCTCAGAGTGCCTTGCAAGATCCCACATTCACGGCACCAAAAAGCACCCTGCCTCAACGATCGATTGAGTCCCTAATGCTTGGTCGCATCGGTGCCGACGGGCGCCGTGACTTGCGGGATGTCAATCAGATAGGCGATCTGGTCATTCTTGAGGACAAATAGTTTCTTGCCGTCGTTGGATGGTTGAATCAGCGAAAGCGCGCGGGAAAACGTGAGCTCATCAAATGGCCTCAGGCTGGATGGGTCGTAAAACTGGAGGCGTCCGCTCCGCGGTTCGAGAACGACTACGGGTTGTGGGGAGGCGAAGAAAGCCACCGCTTGGCCGATGATTCTTCCGACGATTTGTCTGCTAGCGAGTGAATAAGCGGTCTGTCGCCCGAACGTATCAGTAACGAGAGCATAGTCACCGGCAGCCCAGACGTCCTGGATTCCGAATGCACCTTCGTGTGTATCCACCTCAACCGCGCCGCGAACCTTGCCCGTCGAAATCTGCAATACCTCAACAAAGTAATTCCATTCCTTCCTGGAAAGCGGGAAGGTATTCGCATCGGCCGAGCGCTGGTACTCCGCTTTCACTCCGGCGGCTGTCACGCGCCACACAAACATGACGCGGTCATTCGGGATGTCCCAAATAATCCTAGGGACTTCTTTTGGGAACGGGATCGACCACAGGAGCGCGTTCGTGCGGACATCACTCACATCCAGCACTCCATTCTCCACAGGTTCCCGTGACCCAGCCGAAAAGGGTTGGTCAATTCCTGCGTTCGTCGGGGCGTGAGGTTGCAATCTCGCATTCGATTCTTTGGGATTCGGCTTGTCGGACGGCCGGAGGTGGATCAGGTAGCGGCCGCGCTGGTGCATGCCTTCCTGGTCCAGTTTCTGCGCATCGGTAATGGAATGCGATGCAAGATTGATATGCGCGAGAGTGTGACCGGATTTTTCGTCCTTTGGAAATTCCGCGTACAGCGCGCCATCCTCGCCAAACCAGGCGCCCTTGAACCCGCGCAGGTTAAATGCCATCTGCCCGCTCTTGAGATTCCACACGGCGCCGTGTTGCATGAAAGAGACGGCCAGCCAGGAGGAGTCATCCGAAACAGCCGTCACCTGGAGCCTGCCCAGCGGGCCTCGCGGCACTGTGAGCGTCGCGATCGGAGTCGCCGAGCCCTGAAATAAGCCAAGCTCTCCAGACTTCAACTGGTTGACGCTATCCTTGTCGTAAATATCGAGCGCCGCGTCTTTGCTGGCACGGATGATCTCGTTCGTCTGCAGATCCAGAACGCCGACGGCATAATCCCGGATGGGGCGGAGCAAGACATAATTGCCGTGCGCGACCGGGCCAACATTTGCCGACCCGAAATTGGCGTGTTGAATCAACTCACCACTCGGGAAACGCGCGACAATTGATTTCTCCCCCTTCTCCCCTCCATATCCGGCGATGCGGTCCGGCCCCAGAAAAGTGAATGCTGACGCCACAGCCTCCTTCATAGCGTCGTTCAGTGGCACTTCCTGGTGAGATCCAACCTCGAAAGCGAGTGTATTGCCATTCCTCGCCACAGCCGCGAAGTAACGGGCGTCCGGGGAAAATTCCATGTTGAAGAACTCGACTTGGAACGATACTCGAGTTCTTCCGATCTTCCCTTGGATGTCCAGTTTTGGTTTGTAAAAAAAGCTGCGCTCGAGAATATGATTGCCCGAGGAGACATCCAGAAGCATCAAGTTATATTCTTTGTCCATGCAGGCCATCGTTCGCCCGTCCGCGGCGAGTCGCGTCTGCAGGCAAGGTTTTTGAACCACCACTTCCTCCGCCTCGGCGCGCAGTTGGTTCGCAAGGTCCCATCGTTCGACATGCAGTTCGGGATCGTAAAACACGACTCCCTTCGAATCCGGTGTGAATTGAGCGGGCCGGGCGTCCGGCGCATCAATTCGAAAAACGAATTCGAAGGGCTGGTGAGTCAAAATGTAAATGCTATTCCTGTCCTGTGCCAGCACGTACTTGCCGTCGGGGCTGAACTTTAATGTCTCAAAATCCTCCACCAGCGGCGGATCGAGCGCCTTACGCCACAAGACGTTGTGGAGGTCCTCGCGGCGCAGCAGGCTTCGATTGCGCATCACCGCCGCACGCCAGGCGGCAAAATCGGCGGCATTCATTGTTGCGCGAGGTGCCCCGCAATCGGCGGGCAATGAGCGCGATGTCTTCAGCAATTCACGATAGCGCTTCGTTTCCGGTGGCGTGGTTTGGTTGAAGGTGGACCACCAGCTCCCGGTCTTTCCTTTGTTCTCTACCAATCGATCGAACGCGGTCGGAAGGGCTTGCGGATCATAACCGGCGCGCGCCATCACTTCGATGGCTACACGGTCTGCCGCGAGTTGTTCACCCTCCCCACGGTCTTTCTCCACTGTGATTTTCATCCGTGAATCGAGAAAGCGGTTGAACTTGTCGAAGAGGTCGCGCGCGTCTCCCACTTCGGTGATGTGAATTTGCTGAAAATATCCCGTGAAATCGGTCGCTTGCTGATGAGTCGCAATGTGTCCCAGTTCGTGCGCCAAGACGCCGGCAACCTCGTCTTCACTTTTGGCAAATGTGACCAGCTTCCTCGATACGTAGACCCGCCCGCCTACAATCGAAAATGCGTTTGCTTGCGGCCAGTCGGTCAGGAAAAAACGGAATCGCAAGTCGGTGGGTGGGAGTTGTGCCACCAGTCGATCGGCAATCGCACGCAAGTGGGTAGCCATTCCATCGTCGTCGAGCGGATGAAGGTATGGCTCAACGAACGCAGCCAGGATATCGCCCAGGTCCACCTCTTGTTCCGGGCCGAAAATGTTGCGCGCACTTGACTTTGGAACTACCAGTGGGGTTTGGCACGATGCCGCTTGTTGGGGGGCTGGTGCGGTTGATAATCCGGGCGCGGCGAAGAGGACAATGACAAGAGAACTTAGGATCCAAAGGCGCAGGTGAGGTAAATGTCTCTTTCGAGGACGCATGGTGGATTCACCCGTTGCATTTCTACCCCAACGCTGGAATTCGGTCTAGCAAATTCAACCCGAGATCTCCGGCTTGGATTTAGACCTTTGTGTAGTGCATCCTATGCTTCTCCTGTCCGAGGACATAGCGAGTTCGCCCCCGAGTACAACCCAAGGTGATTGCCGTGGAGCAGGCCCACGGAGTGATCGGCACCGACAGCGGCGCGCCAACTCCCGATAAGTCGGGTGGTCTCAATGGGTCGACGCAACACTCAGGTCGAACCCGACTTGCATTGAAAACAAAGGCTAAATCGCTCGCTAGGGTTAGATCAGCCGAAACACTACCCTGGCTAGGTTTTGACCGAGTACAGCCAAACAGATCGCTTCTCCCGGGGAAGCATTGTCGAATCAACGCATCGGATGGTGTTGCATCGACCGGTTGAGCTGGCAGTTTTATCAGGCATTGGTCCGTCTGACGGCCAGGACTTTTTGGCAGACCGCCGGGGCGCTGCGGATGAAAAGTATTTAACCATGTTACAGATATACAGGATAGGTATATAGTCTGTACCGGATTCGAAGAGTAAGGAAGGAGGTTCCCGATGAAGCCAAACTGCTTCAGGCGACTCCGTGTGGCGGGTTCCTCTGTCATCATTCTTCTAGTCTCAGCGACTCTCTTTGGGTGCGGTGCTGGGATGAATATTGCTTCGAACTCAGTGGTCAACTCGCAAGAAATCAGCGGAACAGTGGTGGATCATGCGACGGGCCAACCAGTAGGCGGAGCAAACATAGTACTCGAACAACCGGACTCGAAAGAAATCGATCGAGTCGTCGCAGGCACAACAACGGCTTCCAACGGTTCTTTTGACTTCTCCGGGTTGCAGCCGGGAAATTATGACCTTGTCGCCGATGCTTCCGTCACCTTAGCGACAGGAGTGACGAAGACCTATGCGGCCACGATCACTTTCCGTGTGCCTTTCGGCACTGCGGTCGGCAAAATTCCCCTTGTCCCTGAGTTCGGCGACTCCATCCCAAGCGGCCAGCCGGTGCACATCGACGCAGTCGTCGCGACCTCTCCTGCCACCGCCACACTGCCTCAAGTGGATATCAAGCTCTCCGCGTTCCAAACCGCGACTGTGGATGACGGCACATTATTGAGCGTAACCATCCCTGTCTTCGAGGGTTCCACGCTGGAAGTCACGACTTCCCCGGCCGAGACTTGCACCTCGGGCACCTCCTGCTCCAACTACACGCTTTTGGTACCTTCCAGCAGGCCTGTCACAGGAACCTTCCATCCCAGCGGAGTTATGTATTCAATTCCTGGGACGAACGCAGCTGAAGTGATATTCGTAATCGAAGGTAAAGCGTTCGTTCACATCAGCGGCAATGCACCTGACTGCTCTCCGCCGAGTCAAAGCTCCGGACCAGTGGTCCCGCGAGGAACCCTCCCGAGCGTAACTCCCAACCTCGCTTTCACCAACTGCCAATAGCCGCTCCTGCAGAAGGAGTTTAAATGTCTCTCCACGGATTGACGTGCGATGCCGTGTTCGTATCTTCTTTTTTGTTTGAAGGAGATCTCCCATAAGAACGTTCTGGGTTCAGAATACCAGAGCGGAAGTCCGTTGATCGCTGTTGCGAAGTTCTCTTCCCCCAATCAGCGAGCCTGGCAGCAGGAGACTAACTCCTGATTAGTCGGATAACCGGACATGTCCGGTTAGCGCGTTAATCGGGTACTGACTTTACCAGGGGGAATTGACTTGCATCTTGGAGCGTCCAGATCTTCAGAATTTTCCATGAACCTCTGTAACCTGCGAGCTTTGGGACTCATGCCGAGCGAAGCCCCCAAGGTATAGCCGCACCGGTTCAACGCCTCTTCAGATCCTTGTAAATATTGGTGATGGCGTAGGTAACGCCTGCGAAAAATCGTTTCTGTGGTGCGCCGTGCGTCAGACCGACATCAATCCCGCCATCTACGACCAGGCGGGGTAAGACGTTGTACGTGAGCGCCCAGAGTGTTGATGCGAAGGCCGGGTTCGCCACATTCAGGTTCGTATTCCCATAGAACTCCCCGGTAAACCCCAATTGGCCCTTGATCGGATGTGATAAGGACAAGTTGAACTGGCTCTGGCTGCCGAATCCGGAGGACCCCACCTTGCCAATTAGAAAATAGCTCGCATTGAAATCGAAATGAACTCCGTAAACGTCTTTGCTTGCCAGAAATGTAAACACGTGATCGACGCGGCCTGAGCCCAACCCTTTGCCGCTGCTCGCCGTCGGCGCCTTCACGGCATAGCCGAACGCAAGACTAGGAACGTGCGCAGTTTGCCGATAGAAGCGAATCTGCGACCCGAACCAGTTGTCGCCAATTCCTGTCTGGCCTCCGGCCTGCTGATTCTCGGTCAACATGTTCGTCGTGGACCAACGCAGCTCCACATCGCAGAGCATCCCGAATTTCAGAAGCCCCACCAGATCATCGACCCGCGCACCCGCGCCGAGTGACGATCGGTCCCACCCATATTCAAGCTCGAGTACGCCGTACTGCGTGATATCCGCCGGATTTGCAACCGTCGGCCGGTTCGGGTTGGCCTGAATCGTCGGCCGGTTCGGGTTGGCCTCGATCGTCGGTGCATAGCACCCGGTCTGGCGTCCTATCCACTGCGCGTGAGCTGCAGGTGAAATAATCGAGAGGAAGCCGAGGCAAAAAATAAGTGTGATCGCTCTACGCAACCGGAATCCTCCGGAAGTGGCTGATGTTCTCGGTCTGCTGATCCACCAGATGCGAGTTTCATTGTGCCTTCATCGCCCCCCGCAATCATACGAACATCTCGGCACGACCGCTCCAAACGGGAAACATCCGTCGGCGGTCTCATTGACTCCTATTCCACCGAAATGCCATTTTCAGCAGAGTCAGCTAAATGTTCCGGTCCGAATAGCTGTTGATAATCCCCCTCACCGCCAGAAATTGGCCCTTGCAGTGGCGACCTAACTCTCGATTAGTCGGATTACCGGACATCTTCCGGGCTAGTACGCAACATGTTCGGTTCGCGCGTTAATCGGGAGTTGTCCGGTTTCGTTACTCGAGCAGGTGCTTCACAAGCTTTTGGACTAGTTCAGAACCTTTTGATTCCATACCGATGGAAGCGGAGCGCTTCGCTCGCGTCTTGCTCCCGCCTGTTTAGTGAAAAGCGTTTCATAGCTCCTACCTTGCTGGATTCTCATTCGTAACGTAAGGCGATGAGCGGATCGATCCTGGTAGCACGTCGAGCGGGCAGATACAGAGCGGTGAGCGACACGCAGCCGAATAAGAGAGTAACGCCCACCAAGGTTGCCGGGTCCGACGCGCTGACCGCGTACACCAAGCTGGCCAACGCCTTGCTTAGCCCTACCATGCCAAGGATACCCAGCGCTAATCCAGCGAGGACCGGCTTGATGCCATCCCCGATGACCATCTTCAACACATGGCTGCGCTGAGCTCCCATCGCCATGCGGACGCCTATTTCATGCACCCTCTGATTTACGGAATAGGAGATGACGCCGTAAATTCCAGCGACTGCCAGAGCGAGCGCTGCAAGCGCAAAGACTGACAGCAGCTGCAGATTGAAACGCCGAGGCGCAATTGTGAGTGAAAGATACTGATCCATCGAACGAACATTCGAAGCGGCTACATCGCTGTCCACGCTGCGGACCTGCTCGCGAAAAGCGTTGGCGAGAGCCAGTGGGTCGCCATCCGTACGCACTACCCAGTACTGATTGTTCTGAAGCTGCACGACCGCGTCTTCGTGCGTTTGGCGGAAAGGTATGTAAATGTCGAAACTGGGCGTGGCTTCGAGCCCTCTGTCCTTAACATCGTGAATTATTCCGACTACTTCAGCCTTGCGCGGTCCAGAGTCGTTGTCATCAAGCATCACTTGAGCACCGACCGCACCCCCCTTGGGCCAGTAGCGCGTGGCCAGAGCTTCGTTGATGTGGCAGACCAGTGGCGTGCGATCTGTATCACTCTCGTTGAATTCCCTGCCAGCCAGGAGCGAAATTCGCATGGCCTTCAAATACATCGGGTTGACGATGCGATATTCCGCTTGGGGAACCTCCTCGTTTGAAAAGGCTCGACCAACGATGGAAATGGGAACGGAAGCGACTTGGCCGCTTAGTGGGAGCCTTTGGACTACACCCACGACAGACGCTCCAGGAATCGCCTGGACACGAGGAAGTAGTGCATCGTAGAACCGCGTTACGTCTGCGAGATGAGGATAACGAGCTTTTGGAAGCGATAGCCTGACCGCGAGGACTCCGTGCGGATCAAATCCCGCATTTACGGCCTGCACTTTGGAAAAGCTCTTGAGCAATACTCCTGCGCCCGCCAAAAGGATAAGGGAGAGGGCTACCTCAACAACTACGAGACCGGTTCGCAATGCCTTTCCTCGGCCCCCTTCGGTCGAACCCCGCCCTCCTTCGTTTAGCTCCTGGGCCAAATTCCCATGCGAGGTCGCGAGCGCAGGCGCCAGACCACTGGCGATGGCCGCCACGAATGAAACGAGGACGGTAAAGGTAAGCGCCGAGGCGTCTAGTTCTATCTCTCCCGCGCGAGGAATACTGGAAGGACTCAATGCGAGCAATCCTCGTATGCCGATGGGCGCCAGCAACGCACCCAACATCCCACCACCGGCAGCCAGTAAGGCACTTTCCAATAAAAGTTGTTTGATGATTTGCCTGCGGGTCGCGCCAAGCGCGGAACGAATCGACATTTCCCTTCGCCGCTGTGCGGCGCGTACCAGATTCAGATTCGCGAGATTGGCGCAGCCGATCAAGAGCACAAACCCTACCGCTCCAAGTAGGACCCAGAGCGCTCGGCGGTAACCACCGGTTATTTGGTCGCGCATGGGTGTCAATTTCACGCCCATCTTTCGCGCGTTCGGCTCAGGAAATTGTTCGCGGAGTTTGCGGGCCAGCGCAGTCATCTCCGCTTCCGCGCGCTCGGATGGGACGCCTTTTTGACGACGTCCCACCAATGTCAGAAAATTCACCGTGTTTCGGTTCTGACGCCACGGATCAGCATCAGGTACAAGAGGCACCGCCAGTTCCGCCACTGGGATCGGGAAGAAGAAGCTCGGAGGCAGAATGCCAACCAAGGTGTAGCTGGCACCGTTGAGTTCGAGCTGCTGGCCGACGAGGCCGCTGTCGCCGCCAAACCGCCGCTGCCAAAGCCCATACGTCATCACCGCAACGCGTGGAGCTTCCGGGCGGTCATCTTCCGGTTCGAGAGTGCGGCCGACAACGGCGATCACGCCCAGTGTCTCAAATAGATTTGCGGAAACACGCACGCCGTTCAGCCGTTCCGCGCTCCCCCGGCCCGTCAAGTTCGCGCTCCAATTTCCAATCGCAGAGAGTGAGTCGAGGGAGTCGGCGTGGTCACGATAATCCAGGAAATCTGGAAGCGAAAATGGAGCATCGCTTCGGTCCGGCCGTACCCCCGTGATCCAAACGGCACGGTCCGCATGCGCGAAGGGAAGTTCCCGTAAGAGGACCGCGTTGACCACACTGAATAACGCCGTGTTTGCGCCAATGCCGAGAGCGAGGGTGAGCAAGGCGACGGTAGTGAAGCCAGGGCTCTTCGCCAACATGCGAAGGCCAAATCTGAGGTCTTGCAAGAGAGTAAGCAAGCGATGCCTCCTGCTGCTTTTGCGGAACAGACAGCAAGAATGGTTCCAAGGATAACTCCTCTTAATCTCCGGAGAGCAAAGAACTTAGGTGAAGGCCGCAAGTAGCCAGCGTTCGTTTGCGAACGCCACTGTCGCGTGGCCGGGCACCCGGTCACGCGACAAAGTCCTGGTTAGTCGGATTACCGGACACCTTCCGGGCTAGTACGCAACATGTCCGGTTCGCGCATTAATCGGGACTCAGCATGAAGGCTCCGAAGGTACCATAAGCTTGTCTGACGTTCCCGCTTTTGCGCAATTCACGTTGTTGCCTGCTCGCGCCGGTTATGTGGCACCATAACGGCTGGAGTTCTCGTATGAGGTGGATTGGATACGCAGCGGGGGCGCTGGCTGGGGCTTACCTGTTAAATCTTGTTGCGTTCGTCATGCTGTTGTACGGTTTGGAGTACCACGCCAGTTCCTTTCGTCACGCGGTCGCTGATGTCGGGGTAGTCATACTGTACCCCGGCACCGCGCTTTCCCGAGACAAAATAGACCCATTCGTTACGGGCACCTTTGCTTGGGGAGTTGTGATATTCGCCTTCCTCACATGGCGCGAACGCAAGGCCAGTCGGCGCCGACTCGCCCAGCGGGACGCGTCATTGTCGTGAAATCGCCTTATCACCAGCAACCAGCCCCAGCAGCGGTAGGCTAACTTCTGGTTAGTCAGATAACCGGACGTGTTCCGTGCCAGGACACTACACGTCCGGTTCGCGCGTTAATCGGGAGTTTGCTAGGCGTCACTAGGGGAAACTCTGAAAACAGAGCGTTAAGCGTAGCGCGGTGACTTCCCGCCCGCTGGTAAGCGGCCTGGGAAACCGCTATCCTGTTAAACACCCCCGGCCCTCGCAGCGATTCCAACTGGAGGGCCTCGTGCCGCCAATCGATTTTTCGAACGCTTGGAAGTCCGGCATCCGGATCATCAACACGGGTATTGCGCTTCTGCCGAACTTCGTCCTAGCGATCATGGTATTCGTACTCTTCTTAATTCTTGCGTCCGTGAGCAAGTCTTTGACACGGCGCTTTACTTTGCGGCGCCGGACCCACCAAGGAGTGGCGATATTAATCAGCCGTCTGGTACAGACGAGCATCGTTGTCTTGGGATTTTTGATTGCATTGTCCGTATTGGCACCATCATTTCAGGCCGCGGACCTCATTAAGGTGCTGGGTATCGGCACCGTGGCGATCGGGTTTGCATTCCAGAACATTCTCCAGAATTTTCTCGCCGGAATCCTGCTGTTGGTGAGCGAGCCGTTTCAACTGGGCGATTTCATCAGCGTGACGGGTATCGAGGGAAATGTGGATGATATCCAAGCCCGCGCAACGGTTGTGACAACAAAGGAAGGCCGGAAGGTCGTGATACCAAATGCCGTACTCTTCACCAACCCTGTCGCAGTAGCTGGCAACGGCACGAGCCCGCGGTGAGCGAGTGAACTGGGCCTGATTCGGAGCAGAAAGAGGAGCGGCAGGGAAGCAAGGAGAGATTCCGGCCAAGAGCATAAGCATAGATCGACACGAACTCCACGTCGCATGAGTTTACGTGGAAGGGAGCATGAAGCGGAGCGAGAATTGACCGCTGTGACTTCAGGTCACCGAACCTGTCCGGTAAACGCGTTTACCAGGAGTTAGTTCCTATGCGAACTCTGGTGATTTGCCATCCGCGTCCAGAATTAACCACTCGCTTCCGTTTTCTGGAACTCGGTGATCTCGATGTCTCTCAAGCCGCACTTGAGACAATGCACCTTGTAGCCAAGGCCCGACGCCTCGATTGAGAAAATGGCCACACGCCGCCGCCATTTTTGATGGAACTGCTCGCACCAAAGCAGTCTTGCCCGGCGCACAGTGAAAAAACCGGGACCCCCGGAGTGACTTTGAATGAGGGTTTTCATGACCGCTCTGCCGATCCAGACGTAAACATCACCGGTTGGACGCAAGCCCGAAATTTAGCGTATTCCATGTCACTTGCTAAAAAACGTCAGCTAGAATATTGATCCTAAGAGTCCTGAGCTTCGTGCGATGCGAGGAGTCGCCACACTCGGCCATGGTTTTGTTCGAAAGTCCCGGTAAGTCGGATAAACGAACATGTCCGGTAAGGCTGTGATATTCGGCCAGAGAGAACTGGGTGCGCAGAGCATGGGCGGGCTACGCAGCTTGTCTGGGAATACCCAGAGGTTACCGTCCTTGGGCGCAGACGGTTTGTTTGCTTGTCGTAGCCCGCAATTCTGTGACCCGCAATTCAGAAGCCAAAATCCCGCGGTCCACGCAATCTTCTGCAGGGGCGACGGTTAGGATGCGAGTGACTGAGGCCATAGCGCTCACTCGTGTAACCGTTCTCATCACCTTGGGTAAGTTATTGCGAAAAATGTGAAAATTTGTGCGGGCTTTGCGCTGCGACGGCCCGATGCTCACGCAGCTTCAAAGACCCCTTGCTGAGGCATGCGTACACTGACTATTAGTAACGGCTGGCTGAAACCAGCACCGCGAACTCTCTACTTCAATTTCTCCCGGTGCCGGAAACTGTCGGGCGGCCAATCACTTCTGATGTTCAGGTTCGCGCGCCTGATTACACACGAACTCTGTTGCCATCCTTGATTCCAAATATTGACTGAATATGGCACGCAGAAACACAGAATACGCAGGAGATTTCAAGATTCAGAAACGGACAATGATTTTGAGAGATTTACGCTACATAGTCATCTTGCCCGTGGGCGGCATGAGGTCCCAGGCGCGCCAGAAGGCTTGCATCTCGTCGAAGGTGCCCAGGGAGACGCGGATGTATTTATCGAGAATCGGAAATTTCGGACCGATGAGGATATTGTGTTTCTCGAGGTGCTTGATGACTTCGTCGGGCGGGCGCATGGGATTTACCATGACGAAATTGGTTTGCGAATCGATGGCGCGGAGCATGCGCGCATTCACCTGGTTGAAGAATTCCTGCCGGTCGTCGGTATTGCGCTTGACCCCGAGGCGGACGTAGCCAACGTCGTCGAGCGCGGCAGACGCGCCGCGGGCGGAGACGACGCTGACGCTCCAGCGGGGGAAGCTGGCGGCGAGACGTTTGGAGATTTCTGACGTGGCCACGGCGTAGCCAATGCGCATTCCGGCGAGGCCATAAATCTTAGAAAACGTGCGCGAGACGATGATACGTGGATCGTCGATGGGGCGGTCGAGAAAAGACTCGTATGCCGCGCCAGGCGTGACAAAGTGATGATAGGCCTCGTCGATGAGCACGGTGACATTCGATGGTAGCTTGCTGATGAACGCTTCGATGTCTTTGCGCGGCGTGATGGTGCCGGTGGGATTGTTAGGATTAACGATATAGACGAGACCTGTGGACGATCGGGCGTGATCGAGCATGACACCAAGGTCGTGCTCGTAGCGCTTGTTGAGCGGAACGTCCACGACTTCGGCCCCTGCACTTTGGGCGAGCTTTCCGAGCGCGGGAAACGTGGGCGCGGCCTGCACGAGTTTTTTGCCGGGCTTGAGAAAAGTCAGAGCGGCCATGCACAAAATTTCACTGGAACCGCAGCCCAGCACAATTTGTTCGTGCTTAACATGGTGCAGAGCAGCGAGCTTATCTGTGAGCGCGTCGTATTCGGTGCGTGGATAGCGATTGCCGGTGACGGCGGATTCGCGCAGGACCGACAGAACTTTTTCAGACGGACCGTAAGGATTTTCGTTGCGATCGAGAAGGATGGGTTTCCTGGCAGTAGCGCCGACCGCCGACTGTGCCGCCGACACGTAATTACCCAAGAGCGCCGATTCCATCGCCGGACAAAGCGGCAAGCCACGAAGCGCAGGCGCGGCGGCTCCAACGACGGCGCCAACTCCGATGTTGCGGAGAAGATTTCTGCGGGAGATAGACATTGCGTTCCTCCTCGATGCGACGGTGCCTGCGAACATTCGCCGCGAGTAAACCAAAACTCAGCGAACTTGCAAGCACGAAGCGAGTAAGTCGTCTGCGTAATCTAGACAACCCTGGCGCTGACAGATATTTTACTGTTTTGTGCCACTGAAGAGTTAGGGCTACCTGTTGCTTGTGCATCAAGTGCCCACTGGGAGGGGAAAAGTTCAAGGTGAAGATGCACGAAGGCCTCCTGCCATTGGTGCTCACGGTTAGCGTGGACGCACCTGGGATGGCGATCGGTTGGAGATTGAGGCCAGCGATACTGCGGCGGAGCAGTCCGCTAACGCTAAGGATGACCGTGAAGGTAAGATTGGTGCCGGGCGTGGTAGTGGCGGTGTAGGGTGCGTGAGCCGCGCGAGACGGTGACACTGGGAGCGTGGGAAGGTGATGCCGAAGTCCCTAAGCTTTCCCTGGGCCCCTTCAATGGTGAACTGCCAAACCTAGCCTTGTTACGAGGCAAATCCCAGATACACGGTAGTGTCCAGAATTTTTCTCATGATTCAACCAGATAAGTGCAAAGACTTATACTTTCGATTTTGCTCTCCATTCCGAAACTCCCCAGACGAGCTAACTCTCATTGATTGAAGCGCTTTTTGATAAGTGCTGCTCCGACCTTGGCTACCTACGTGCTAATGCTGAACGCAGGGATTCTTCGTCTCTCCTTATTCCTCGGCAGCAAGCGTTTATTCCGGGAGGTGCGGAAATGGTCGAAGCGTTCGAACGGTGCCCAAACTTCTTGGTGCTGATACTGGTAGTTCTAGTCTTCTCAGCCTCCGTTCCTTGTTCGTTCGCTCAGGCCAACGTGCAAGGACAGTGGAACACCTTGCCTACGCAAATGCCTATCAACCCGGTTCACGTGGCGCTGATGCACAACGGAAAGGTTCTCATTGTTTCCGGATCAGGTAACCTCCCCTCTGATACCAACTACATGGCAGCCGTCTGGGATCCGGCGACTGACACTGTCTCTACTCAACCGGTTGGTTGGGACATGTTTTGCAACGGCATGATCGTGTTGCCAGATGGTCGTCCATTCGTGATGGGCGGCACGATTCAGTATGACCCTTTTTATGGGCAACCGAAGACTTCGGCCTACGATCCCGCCAGTGGCAAATTTGCAGATCTTGAGCCGATGGCACATGGGCGATGGTATCCCACCGCCACCACGCTCGCTGACGGCTCTGTCATGATTTTTTCGGGGTTACTCGAGACCGGCGGCACCAACACCGCCGTGGAGATTTACAAGCTGGGTTCGGGTTGGAGTCAGCAATATGTGGCATCTTGGACTCCCCCTCTCTATCCGCGAATGCACTTGCTCCCGAATGCCAATGTGTTTTATTCCGGTTCGACAACCAGTTCGGCCATCTTTAACACGTCTACCCACACTTGGACGACCGGTGTGGCCCACACCATTTACAGTGGGACACGTACTTATGGCACGTCTGTTCTCCTCCCTTTGACGCCCGCCAATGGCTACAAGCCCAGAGTCATGATCATGGGAGGAGGAAATCCGTCTACCAATACGACAGAGATTATCGATCTCTCGGTCAGCAATCCAAAATGGGCGTCGGGTCCCTCAATGTCGCAGCCACGCATCGAGATGAACGCGACCATTCTCCCGAATGGAAAGATTCTCGCGTCGGGTGGTTCACTCAATGACGAGGACGGCACGACCGCAAGCCTGAATGGCGATCTTTATGATCCCGTTGCCAACACGTTCAGCTCGGCTGGCGCAAACGCTTATGCGCGCCTCTATCATTCAAACAGCTTGCTTCTACCCGACGCGACAGTATTGTTGCTCGGGAGCAACCCTGCTCGCGGCACCTATGAACCGCACATGGAAATCTATTCTCCTCCGTATCTTTTTAACGCCGACGGCACTCCGGCAACGCGTCCCACCATCACTGGCACCTCTTCTTCGGTCATCGGCTACGGCGGCGCATTCCAGGTGCAAACCCCCGCTGCCGCCAACATCTCCTCGGTCGTACTAATGCACAACGGTGCCGCCACTCACGCTTTCGACATGGACCAGCGCAACGTCGGTCTTTCCTTCACCTCATCGGCTGGCGTCCTCAACGTGACCGGCCCACCAAATGGCAACATCGCTCCCCCGGGTTATTACATGCTTTTCATTCTGAACAACGCCGGCGTTCCTTCCATCGCCACGATGGTTCAAGTTTCTCCAGTGGCCAACGATGTGCCTCCCACCGGTACGATCACCAGCCCCGCCTCGAACCTCACCATCTCCGCTGGCCAGTTCGTCTCCTATTCGGGCACCGGCAGTGATCCGGACGGCACCATCAGCGCCTACTCCTGGTCGTTCCCAGGAGGCACTCCCAGCTCCAGCAACCTCGCCAATCCCGGAAGCGTCACTTACGCTACTCCGGGCACTTACGTCACCACCTTTACCGTCACCGACAACGCCGGCCTCACCGACCCCAATCCCCCGACTCGCACCATTACCGTGCAGGCACCACCGGCGATCACCAGCGTCAACAACACCACGTTTACGGTGAGCACAGCAGGGACATTCACCGTGACGGTGACAGGGACACCGACGCCATCGCTGACAGAGACGGGCACGCTGCCCAGTGGTGTGACGTTCGTGGACAACGGGAATGGAACCGCAACGCTGAGCGGGACACCGGCCGCAGGGACTGCCGGCAGTTACCTGCTCACAATCAAAGCGCACAATGGGGTAGGCACGGATGCGTCGCAAGCATTTACGCTGACAGTGAATCAAGCGCCGGCGATCACCAGCGCCAATAACACGACGTTTACGGTGGGTACGGCAGGGACATTCACCGTGACGGCGACGGGAGCACCGACGCCATCGCTGACAGAGACGGGCACGCTGCCCAGTGGTGTGACGTTCGTGGACAACGGGAACGGGACGGCGAAGCTGAGTGGGACACCGGCCGCAGGGACTGCAGGCAGTTACCCGCTCACGCTCAAAGCGCACAACGGGGTGGGCACGGATGCGTCACAAGCCTTCACTCTGACGGTGGGATCCAGCTCCGGTACGCCGGTCGGCTTCGTGCAGGCCGTCGCCACCGCGGCCGGATCGGCCAGCACGTTGTCACTCTCCTTCCCCAAAAGCTCGGTCGCAGGCGACCTCATTCTGGTTGCATTCGATTTCGATTCGAACGCCACGCCTTCCTCCGTCTCCGACTCCCAAGGCAACCCGTTCACCCCAGTGGGAAACCAACTGACTTCTCCCGGGGGCGCCCGCAGCCGCGTCTACTACGCCAAGAACATCAAGGGCGGTCCCGATACCATCACCATCAACCTATCCGCCAACTCCAGCTGGATTGAACTCTATCTCACCGAATACTCCGGTGTGGATCAGACTAATCCCATCGATGCCCAGGCGGGCGCCTCAGGCAACGCTGGTGCTGTCTCGAGCGGTAACGTCACGACGACTGTGGCCGGTGATGTGATCTACGGCTACTGCGTCGGTGACTTCACCTGCACGGCAGGTTCGGGCTTCGCTGCTCGCTCAACCTTCAACAACAACCTCATCGAGGACACAACCGCAGGCAATCCCGGCAGTTATGCTGCGACCGGCTCGGCAAACAACAGCTGGACCATGCAGGTGGTCGCGCTGAGACTCGCTTCCTCGCCTGGGGCGCCAGCGATCACGAGCACCAGCAGCACAGCGTTTACGGTGGGTACAGCAGGGACGTTCACGGTCACCACGACGGGAGCACCGACGCCGTCATTGAGTGAGACGGGCACTCTGCCCAGTGGTGTGACGTTCGTGGACAACGGGAATGGAACCGCGACACTGAGTGGGACACCGGCCGCAGGGACTGCAGGCAGTTACCCACTCACAATCAAAGCGCACAATGGGGTAGGC
>Ga0207107_1010_pt1 | contig 36589 bp, 34 predicted proteins | sample Alteio_BWMinHeat_75_FD_153555 | JGI IMG/M metagenome (GOLD analysis project Ga0207107, IMG submission 153555) | Enriched cells from forest soil in Barre Woods Harvard Forest LTER site, Petersham, Massachusetts, United States -... | ecosystem: Environmental > Terrestrial > Soil > Temperate forest >... | reverse complement strand
GATCTCGGCGGCACGAATGGCCTTCGCGAATCCGTCAGCAGTGATCAACCCTTGATTTGGGATCGCGGCGCTAGCATTGCCGCCCTCTCCGGTCTCGCCAACAACATCGGGACTATGACAAACAAAACGTGGGTTACGACCTCTGCCCATAAAGGAAATGGCGGCAACATCTTTTACAACGGCGGCCACGCTGGCTTCAGAAAAGTGTTTGATTGCGGTGGGGATGGAACGAACGGTGTCGCCATCGATCAATAAATTCGCTTACTTCAAAAAAAAGCCGGTTCGAAAGAACCGGCTTTTTTTATGCTCGGACGGCATGCACAATCAGGCGATAAAGCTCTTGCTTCAGTTCTTCCAGCCCCTCCTCCTTCTGGGCTGAAATCTCAAAAATCTTTCCCCGAAATTTTCGCTTAAATTTTTTAAGATTCTCTTTCGCGCCTTCACAATCCATCTTGTTCGCCACAATGATTTGCGGTTTTTTGAGAATGTCGGGATTATAAAGCTCAAGCTCTTTGAGAAGCTGCGCGTAATCCTCGCGTGGATCGCGGCCTTCCGTCCCCGCCATATCGATGAGAAGGGCCAAAAGACGGCAGCGTTCAATATGACGGAGAAACCCGTGTCCCAAGCCCACGTTCTCATGAGCGCCCTCCACCAAGCCAGGGATGTCCGCGATGCGCAGTGACTTGTAATCATCCGAAAATTCGAGGGTTCCTAAAATCGGCGTCAAAGTCGTAAAGGGATACGGCGCGATCTTGGGATTCGCCTTGGAAAGCTTCGAAAGCAACGTCGATTTGCCCGCGTTGGGATAGCCCACCAATCCCACATCCGCGACCGTTTTCAATTCCAGAGCAAATTTTCCTTCCTCACCCGCCTGGCCATAACCAAATTCGCGCGGCGCCTGATGCGTCGAACTCTTGAACGTCGCATTGCCGCGGCCTCCACGACCGCCTTTGCAAAGCACGAATTCCTCGCCAATTTGCACCAAGTCCACCACTCGTTCGTGTTCCGGCATGCGAAAAATCATCGTCCCCGGCGGCACCTTCACCACGAGCGAGGACGCGGAACGTCCATGTTGCTTCTTGCCCCTCCCGCTTTCGCCGGCCTTGGCGATCAGACGCGATTGATAAAGCAAGTCGCTGAGATGATTCGTGTCCTTGTCCACCCTCAATACCACGTTGCCTCCATCGCCGCCATTGCCTCCATCCGGCCCTCCCTTGGGGATGTATTTCTCGCGCCGAAAACTGACACAGCCGTTCCCGCCATCGCCCGCTTTCGCATAAATTTTGACTCGATCAACAAACATAGGCGGAAATCACTCCTTGCGCTTCAATTCCGAATATCCCGCTGGAACGTCAAAAGTGGAATTGGGGATTTGAGTGGAATCCACTTTCGTGATGGTGCCTATGCGTGAAACATTTTGGTTTTTTTCGACGATGCGGATGGGGACGCCGTTAAGCTCAGGATACTTTTCGAAAAGCGAAGTCGCTCCCGTAAAACCAAATTGAAGGAACCCTTGGAACTCTTTCAAAAAAGATTTCATGTCCAACACGCCCTCGCCGATCCATAGGTCGGTCGTCGTCTGCCCTTCCTTGACCAATACTTCGTGCGTCATGAAACCGGAAATTTGCTCCTTCTTTCCGGTCGATTCCACCTGCACCTCGCTCAAATCGTCCGCCTCCTCCGCTTTTGCGGGAGGATGCGGCAATACGACATATTTTTTGCTTTCGTGAAGAATAGAATAGGTGACTTTCTGATCGCTGCGGATAATGCTCGTCAAAGCCTGTCCCTGGTCGATCCGTACCGTTTTGTCCTTGATGTAAATCGTCATCACTTCTTTATCGAGGAGTTTGTCGTCACGCATCGTCTCAAGCACCTGCACAAGCGTAAGATCTGCCCTGGCCAAAGCCAGAAATCCCATCCACATGCCCAACATGATAAAAAAACGCGACATCATTTGAATCAAAAGGGAGTTTAACCATTGCAGAGTGGGCATGCACCACATTTGTGTTTCTCCTCTTCCGATTATCCTTTTGAAAAATGGTAAAATACTGAATTACAATAAGAAATTGCACGCCCGCGCTTCATGATGTCGACGCTTCAGAAGGACTCGTTTAATCGCGGGGTTCTCATTGCTTTATTTGAAACGAAAGGCTTTCGTCTCTTTCTATTGGGCTGTCTGCTAGGCTTTACAGCTTTGTTGTACGTGAGGGTCCGTTCCTATGAATTTGTGAATTTCGACGACCCCACTTTTGTTTCCGAGAATCCGAGAGTGGTCCACGGATTGACGCTGAATGGAATTCGAAATTCCTTTTCCACCCATTTCTTCAACGGTCCCGCGTCTGCCGATTATTGGGCCCCGGTCGCAGAATTCACTCACATGATCGATTTCGCCCTCTATGGAGCATGGGCTGGCGGACATCATCTCACCAATCTTGTCCTGCATGAAATCAACATCCTCCTGGTGTTTATTTTCTTTCATCGCGTCACGCGGCAATTCTCGTGGAGCCTGCTCGTCGCGGCAGTTTTTGCCCTCCATCCCTTGAATGTGGAAAGTGTGGCTTGGGTGATTGATAGAAATGGACTCCTTGCCTGCTTTTCCTCGCTTCTTTGCATCCTTGTTTATGAGGCGTACACGCGCACTCCTTCCCTTGGAAAATACCTGCTCGTTACGGTCTTCTTTCAACTAGGCGTCATGGCCAAAACAACGATTGTTCCTCTTCCCTTTCTCTTGTTGGTCTTAGACGTCTGGCCTCTTAGGCGTTCCATCTCTTGGTGGAAACGGTGCCTCGAAAAAGGGCCCCTTGTTGCCCTGAGTTTAATCGGATGCGCACAGACTTTTTTCTATCTGAGAAATCACAACGGCGTTGAATCAGCCCCCTCTTCGCTGACCCTTAGTCATAGCGTGGTTTCTTATGCAGATTACCTTGGCAACTTTCTTTTCCCCCACAACCTTGCCGTCTTTTATCCCTTTTCTAACGAAGCCATCGCGCTATCTCGAGTCCTCATGGCAATCTTTCCACTAACTGTCGTGACCTGCGTGGCCATTGGTCTTTTCCGGAAATATCCGGGGCTCTTGATCGGCTGGCTTTGGTTTCTCGGCATGTTGGTGCCTGTCATCGGCCTCATCCATGGCGGAGCTCATATGCGTGCGGATCGATATCTGTATTTTCCCATGATCGGCCTGCTCCTCATGATCTGCGCTCATGATCAGCCGCTCACCCGCAATGCGGCATGGATCACGTGGCCGTTTTTTTTATGCTGGCTTCTTTTTTTGGTCTGGAAAACAGACCGTCAACTCGTCTCTTGGCAAAACAGCAAGACTCTCATGGAACAGGCATTGAGAGTGACCCCCGCAAATCCATTCGCTTTAAATAATCTCGGCATTGTTTTTTTCCAAGAGCATCGTTTTGAGGAAGCTCAGAAAACCTTTCAAGAAGCCGTGCGCATCGATCCGAGTTATTATAAGGCGTGGGATAATTTGGGCATGCTTTGTGACATAACCGGGAACGCGGCAGTCGCGCTTCAATATTTTCAAAAGGCAGTGTCCGTTTTTCCGAAGTCGGCTGAAGCAAACTACAATTTGGGCACTTTTTTGCTGCGCCGGGGTCAACCAGCTGAGGCCGAGCCTTATCTGCAAAAAGCAACGCAAGGCAGCTTCTCCTCGGTGGAGCCTCACTTTAACCTGGCAAACGCTTATCTTCGGCAAGGAAAACTGGATGAAGCCATGGAAGAATACGCGCGCACGCTGGAATTAAATCTATGGATGGGAAAAGCTCACAACAACCTTGGAATTTGTCTTTTTCATAAGGGCCGCTGGGTCGAGGCATTGGCGCACTATCAAGAAGCCGCCCGGCTGATGCCCGGCGATCCGGATCCTTTGCTCAACATGGGAAAAGTCTATTTTCAGACAGGACAACTCGACCTGGCAAAAGAAAGTTGGGAGTCCGCTCTGAAAATGCAGCCCAATTTGGGACAAGCCAGGATGCTGCTCGATTCTCTGAAGAAAAACGCGCGCGTCGCGCCGGTACATTAGCCTTGGATGAACGCGATCAACCGAATCAGACAGGAAAAATGGCCGGTGCTGTTGTTTCTTCTCACGCTGGCACTTTATTTTCCTGGATCGAAGTTCGAATTTTTGAACTACGACTTCATCAATCTGGATGACGTTCCTTTCGTTCAAGACAATCCTCACCTGCATCAAGGCGTTCATGCTTTGAGTTGGGCTTTCAAGGCCGGACTTCTCGAAGACTCGCCTCACGTTGATTATTGGCAGCCTCTGACCGTCTTCAGCCGCGCCCTAGAAGTCTCATGTTTCGGAATGAGGCCCCAGATGATGCATCTGGTGAACCTTCTTTTTCATCTTTTCAATACCGTTCTGCTTTACAAGGTGCTTTGGCAAATGACCGGTAGCGAACGAAGAAGCGCCCTTGCCGCCCTCCTTTTCGCCATTCATCCGCTCCGCGTGGAATCCGTCATGTGGATTACGGAACGAAAAGATGTGCTCTGTGGATTTTTTTCGATGCTCACTCTTTGGAGTTATGATCGATACCGCCTCAAAAAAAATCTCCCACGCTACTTGCTGACCGGAACTTTCATCGCTTTCTCTCTCATGGCTAAGCCGTCCGCCATCACGCTCCCCCTGATCCTCAGTCTGCTCGATTTCTGGCCGTTTCAACGTTTTCGTCGCGAATCTCCCGCTTCCTTGGTCATGGAAAAAATCCCTTTTCTTTTCCTCTCTATCATCTCCGCCGCTTTCACCATGGTGTCACAAGCCAGTCATCTGGAATCAAAAAATGGCGTACCCTTGATCCAGAGCACTCTTGCGAACGTCGGTACGTATCTCTTGAAGTCGATCATCCCCACGGGATTGGGTATTTGGCATCCTCCCGGAGCGAACATTTCCATCCTTCCTATTTTGTTAGGCTCCACCGCTCTCCTTTTGATTTCATTCCTCGCGCTTCGAAACCTTCGGGAGCGCCCGTGGCTCTTCATGGGTTGGGCCTGGTTTCTCATCGGGTTGGCGCCCACCATCCACTTAAAAGACATTTCCTGGGCGGAACGCTTCACTTACTTTCCGTCGATCGGCTTGTTCATCATGTTGGGTTGGACACTCCCCTCGCCACGAACCATGCGCCTCGTTCCGCGCCGTATCCTGATGACGTCTGTGGCCGCACTAATCGCTTTATTTTCCATTCTTACTTTCCTCCAAGTGCCCCGATGGAAAGACTCCTTTTCGCTTTATGAGCACACGCTTGCCGTCGAGCCGAACAATCCTCTGATTCTCAACAATCTTGCGCTCGCTTGCATACAAATCCACGATTGGCCCCGAGCGCAAACGTTGTGCGAAAAAGCTCTCCGCCTGCAGCCGGACTTCGCCGAAGCTTGGAATAATCTAGGAACGATCGCTTTCCAACGAAATCAATACCCTGAGGCTATCAGCTATTATCGCAAAGCGACACGCGCAAAACTCGATTTGGCCGCGGCGCATGATGCTTGGGCCGCCGCGCTCAATCGAGAGAGAGCCTGGGGGGAAGCCATCCGGCATGGAGAGCTCGCCCTACGTTTGAACCCGACACTTGCGGCCGCCCATCTTCATCTTGCGGATGCCTACCAGCATACGGGCCGGTTTGAGGAAGCGTTTCGACAGAATCAGGAGGCCTTCCGGCTTCAACCCGATTCCGTCACGGTCCTTTGCAACCTGGGAAGTCTCCTGCTCCGCTTTGGAAAAACAAAGAACGCGCTGGATCTTTATGCGCACGGACTTGAACTTCACCCCGAAGATCCCGATCTCTGGAATAATTTTGGCAATGCGACGCTCAAATCAGGACGACCCGACCAGGCGCTCTCATGCTATCTCCACGCCATCGAGTTCCGTCCTCAATTTCCGGAAGCTCACGCCAGCCTCGGCGCGGTCTATGCCCTCGAAGGCAATCATTTGAAAGCCATCGAACATGAACGCATCGCGCTTCAGTTGCAGCCCGACGATCTCGTCGCGCGTTACAATCTCGCCGTTTCCCTGATTCAAACCGGCAATCGAAAGGAAGCGTCAGATCATTTGCGCCGGGTCGCGAATCAATCTTCCAACGTGGAACTGGCCCGTCAGGCCCAAAAAATGTTGAGCCAGCCGGAATCAGCCCCGAAAACGGATTCGAAGTGAATCGCCGTGCGCCGGAAGACGTTCCACCGCCGCAAAAATCTCAGCCTGTCGTCGCGCCTTCCGAAGCGCCGCCGGCGAATAGTTCACCAGGCTTGTGCGCCTCATGAAATCGCCCACGCGCAATCCTGAAAAAGCACGGCCCGCCCCCGCCGTCGGCAGGGTGTGACTCGGTCCCGCCACGAAATCGCCAAGCACCGTCGGCGTGGCGTTGCCGATGAAAATTCCACCCGCCGTGATGATCCGCGACGCCAGCTGCGACGCGTTCGACGTCATGATTTGAAGGTGTTCGGGCGCGAGGCAATTTGCCGCTTCCGCAAGCGCGCCGCGTCGGCGCACAAGAATCCAAAAACAGCCTTCGTCCAGCACACGGGCAAGCCCGCAATTTCCGGCGCGGCTTTTGGCCTGTCGAAATAATTCCGTCTGGATGCGCTTCAACACCGCGGCGGAAGCGCTGGCGCAATAAATCCGCTCGCGACCGCTGCCATGTTCCGCCTGCGCGAGCAGGTCGGTGGCCGCCCATGCGGGATTGGCCGATTCATCCGCGAGCACCATCAATTCGCTGGGGCCCGCGAGCAAATCAATTCCGACCGAGCCGAAAACCTGACGTTTCGCCTCGGTCACATAGGCATTGCCGGGTCCAAAGATTTTATCAACGCGCTCGATCGCGCGCGTGCCAAACGCCATCGCGGCAATCGCCTGGGCTCCGCCCACGCGATAAACTTCCGTGGCGCCGCAAAGCCGGAGCGCCCAGAGCAATTCCGGCGCGACCGGCGGTGGCGTGCACGCCACGATTTCCTTCACGCCCGCCGCGCGCGCAAGGGCCACTGTCATGAACACCGTGCTGACCAATGGCACCGAGCCGCCGGGAATATAAACACCCACCCGCCGGATCGGATCAAATTTTTCGCCCACCTGCGCGCCATGGCCGTTGCGCCGGCTCCAATTTTTCGGCAACGACGCGCGCGCAAACGCCGAGACTTCGCGCAAGGTGGTTTTTCCCGCCTGCTCCAACTCACGCGACACCCGCGCCCGCCGGACCTCGGCGTCGGAAACGCGCAGTTTGGAGGCCGTCAGACGCACGCCGTCAAAACGGCGCGTGAAATCAAGCAACGCGGAATCCCCTTTTCGACGAACCGCCTTGAGGATGCGGGCAACCTGGACGCGGATCGCTTCGGGAACTTCCTGCGAGGATTGCGTCAGCTTTTCAAAGGCAGACGATGGATATTCCAAAAAACGCATCCAAAGACTCTAGCAGGCCGCCGAAAAAATGGGAATCACTACGACAGGACGACAAGCGCGAGGTTTTCCGGCTTCACCTTGGCCACTTCCTCGCGGATGTAGGACAAAATTTCGTCGCGCACTTCGGAGGAACGCTTGCTCCAGCGGCGGCGTCCCGCCAGGAACTTCGCGCATCGTCGTAATCCAATGATGCGCAGTGGCATGCTTTTGGATTCCTCTTCCTTTGGCGGCATGGCGCGCTCCACGAGCAGACGTTTCACTTCGGAATAAAAATCGAGTTCAAAAGCGGCGTCGCCGGCATGGTGCGCCACTTCGAACAGATCAATCTCTCCGGAACGACCCAGCCGGTCATTCATGAAGTCCTCAATGAGATGCTGCGTCAGCTCGAGAATTTGCGAAAATGGAACCGTCCCTGTCTCCAAGTCCCTGCGAAAATAAGAGACAATGCTGTCGATCATCTGCTCGAAAATCCAAGGCTCGATGCTGTCGATGGGCGCTTTCGCCTGAATCAGGAGGGCCCGCATGATGCTGCAAAGATCGAGCGGCTCCATCCGGCCATCCGGGTGACAAACCACGAGAGCCTGGGAATGAAGCTGGATCATGTTGCCGAAAGGGTTTGGATTTCCTTCACGAATTCGCCGATGTCCCGAAACTGACGGTAAACCGACGCATAACGCACATACGCCACCTCGTCCTCGCGACGGAGATGCTCCATCACCTTCTCGCCCACCTTGCGCGCGGGCACCTCGCGCTCAAATTCGTTTTCCAATTCCGTCGTGATTTCGTCCACCAGCCGGTCGATCTGCTCCATGCTGACGGGCCGCTTCTCGCACGCTTTTTCAAGTCCGATCCGGATTTTTTGTTTTTGAAACGGTTCGTGGCGTCCATCCTTCTTGATCACGTGAAGGTCCTCTTTGTGGACTTCTTCGTAAGTGGTAAAGCGATGCTCGCATTTCAAACATTTCCGACGACGTCGAATCGCAACACCTTCATGAATCAAGCGGGAGTCCACGACTTGATCGCGTACGGAACCACACTTGGGGCATTGCATCGTTGGGTTTTCATTAACCCAACGAATGGGGCTTAGTCAACTTCTAAACCACCACTAATGGTAGGGAGCGAGCGAGAGTTGCAGGCGGGCGGCTTTCAGTGTGTTGGCCATGAGCATGGCGATCGTCATGGGACCGACGCCACCCGGCACAGGCGTGATCCAGGAAGCTTTTTCGGAAACGGGACCGTAATCGACATCGCCTTCGACGCGATAGCCCGATTTTTTCGTGGAATCGGCGATGCGCGAGATGCCCACGTCGATCACCACGGCGCCTTCCTTCACCATGTCGGCTTTCACAAAACGGTTTTGTCCGAGCGCGGCGATCAGGATATCGGCCTGGCGCATCACGCTTTTCAAATCGCGCGTGCGGGAGTGGCAGACCGTCACCGTGGCGTCCGCGTATTTCCCTTTCTCCATCAAAATGAGCGCCATCGGTTTGCCGACAATGCGGCTGCGACCGAGTACGACGACATGCTTGCCGGGAATGTCGATGCCGCTGCGGATCAACAGCTGATGAACGCCCGCGGGCGTGCACGCGACAAATCCCGCGGGATCTCCCACCGCGAGCTTGCCAACGTTCATCGGATGAAATCCATCCACGTCCTTGCCGGGGAAAATCGATTCGAAGACGTGGTCGGATGAGATATGGGCGGGAAGCGGCGACTGCACGAGGATACCGTGGACTTTTTTCTGATGGTTCAACGTGCCCACCAATTTGATCACATCTTGCTCCGAGGCGTTTTCCGGCAGGACAAAAATCTGCGACTGAATCCCGAGGCGCTCGCACATCTTGATCTTCGAATTCACGTAAACCACCGATGCGGGATCCTCGCCCACGCGCACGAACGCGAGCCCGGGCGGCACGCCATGCTTTTCCTTGAACTGGGTGATGCCCTGCTGCGTTTCCTGCAGGACATGTTCCGCAATGCTTTTTCCGTCGATGATTTTCGCGCTCATGGGGACTACAGGCTTCTGAAAAATTATGGTTAAAGATTAACAAAGAGTGGTTGCGGGCGCTATGGGATTTGTTTTGGTTTTTGAAAAAGCGCGGCTTCAGACGCATTCAATTCCCTCCATTGACCCGACTTCAAATCGCCGAGCGTCAACGAGCCAACGGCGACGCGCGTCAGGCGGCGCACCGGATGATTCAATCCATCGAACATGCGACGAATCTCGCGGTTTTTTCCCTCCATCAAAATCAGGCGAAGCCGGCTGTCTGCTTCATGCTTTTCCAAAAACCGGACTTCCTTCGCGCGCAGCACCTCGTCGCGGCTGCGAATTCCCGCGCAAATCTTTTTCAAATCCTCCTCCGAGGGCGCGCCCTCCACTTCCACCTCATAGGTCTTGGCGATTTCGTGGCGCGGATGCGAAATGGCGTTGAGCCACTGGCCATCGTTGCTGAGCAACACCATTCCCTCGGAATCCACATCGAGCCGGCCGGCGTATTTAAGATCCGTCCCTTCCGGAAGCAGTTCGTAAATGGTGCGTTTCAAATGCGGATCACTCCGCGTGCACGCGTAACCCGCGGGCTTGTTCAGGAGAACATAACGAAAGGACGAAAGCCGTACCGGCTTTCCATCGCAAACCACGAGGTCCTTCTCCGGATCGACGCGGGACGCGAGATCGTGCGCGAGCGATCCATTGACGGTGACACGCCCTTCGCGAACCAGACTTTCAACGGAACGCCGCGATCCCAGACCGGCTGCGGCGAGAAAGGCGTTGATACGCAATCGACGAAAATCAGGCTTCCGGCTTGGTCTTGGGCAGTGCCATGCCGCGATCCCCGGCTTTCCACTTTCCACGTTTCTTCAACAACTCAATGCGTTCGAGACGCTTCAAGACGTTGCGTTTGGCAGCTAAGGTTCCGGCAGAGCGAAGTGAACGATGACGCGACATATCAATCTCCAAAAATGGTTTCTTTCGTGATCCAATCTATATAGGCGGGAAATCCCTTGGTAACCGGAATTGCCAGAATTTCGGGCAATTCGTAGGGGTGTAGAGTGTTAAGTATTTGGAGTGCAGAGGGCAAGGCTTTTTTTGACGTTTTGATGGTCAAAAGATATTCCTTGGACTGCTCAATCTTCCCTTTCCAGCGGTAAATCGAGGTTCCCTGAGGCGCGATGTGCACGCAGGCGGCGAGCTTTTTCTGAATCAACGCACGCGCCAATTTCGAAGCCACCACCCGGGTTGGAACCGCCGTTTGAATGACAAAAACCCCCTTCATTGCGCCACCTCCGTACGCTTGTCCGCCGTAGCCCTGGCGAAGGCGGATGAAGCATGCTCCCGCATGATCCATCCCCCACCAATCACCGTGTCCTCCGAATAAAAAACCGAGGCCTGCCCCGGCGTGATCGCGCGCTGCGGTTCCTCCAATTCCACACGCACACGCCCGTCGCCTTCCGGATAAAGTCGCGCCATCGCGCCTTCATGGCTGTGGCGAATCTTCACCATCGCGCGAGTCTCAGGCGACACTTCGCCCTCATGACCCCAGCAGCTGCGCTCAACGCGATAACTCGAATGCCAAAGTTCGTCGTCATCACCCACGATCACGCGACGCGAGGAGGCTTCGATGTCGAGCACGTAGAGCGGCTTCGGCGAGCCGACGTTAATGCCCTTGCGTTGGCCGACGGTGAAAAGTTCAATGCCCGCGTGTTTTCCGAGCACGCGTCCGTCGCGATGAACGATCTCGCCGGGATGAAACTCGCCCTGCCCCAGACGCGTTTTCAAAAAAGCGGCGTAATCATTTTCCGGCACGAAACAAATGTCCTGGCTCTCCTCCTTGTCGTGCACGCGCAATCCGAGTTTTTTTGCCTCCTCGCGAACCTCCTCCTTCGTCATGGAACCGATGGGCATCAACGTGTGCGAAAGCTGCTGCTGGTTGAGTGAAAATAAAAAATAGCTCTGATCCTTTTTCAGATTGAGAGCGCGGCGAAGCACGAATCCTTCGCCCTTCCGTTCGACGCGAGCATAATGGCCCGTGCCGATGAAGGACGCGCCGAGGCCCAGCGCCTTCTGGAGGAGATTGCCGAATTTGAGCTTCTCATTGCAGAGCACGCACGGATTCGGCGTACGGCCCGCCTGATATTCGGATGTGAAATAATCGATCACGACTTTCGTGAAGTCGCTCGTCTCATCGATGATATAATGCGGAATGCCGAGCCTCGCGGCGACGCTGCGTGCGTCCGCCATGGCCTGCGGCCCGCAACATTTGTCCTCCACGATCGAGCCGCAATCCTGTGGCCACATCTTGAGGGTGACGCCGATGACGTCGTATCCCTCGCGCAGCAGCAACGCGGCCGCCACACTGGAATCGACCCCTCCGCTCATCCCCACCACCACGCGTTTCTTCTCAGACATCCCGCCAGAATAGCTTTTCCAGAGGGAGTTCACCACCCCATTTTCGGGGTCATGCCCGATAGGCGTTCTTTTTCTCTGCTGATAAAGAGGAAGCATGAAAACCAACAAATACTGGCTTCTGTATTTGGCGGGTGGACTCGCGCTGGTCTCCGGCGCGACCCAATGGGCCTTTGTCGTCATCCATAAAAAACAGGCAAAGGCGGAAACCGAATTCCTCGAATGCGCCATTCAAACCCTGGAAGGCGAAGGAGGCATTGTCCTCGATTAACAAATCGAAGAAATTGAGAGTTGACACGATGAGGTATATACGACTAATTTAGTCGTATATGAAAATTTCGAGGAAAACGGATTATGCGTTGCGCGCTCTTTTCCATTTGGTAGGGCACTATGGCAAGGGTCCGGTTTCGATCCGTGAATTGGCTGTCCAAAACGACATTCCCAAACGGTTTCTCGAACAAATCATGCTCGATATGAAATCCAAAGGCTGGGTGACCAGCAGTTCCGGCAAGGATGGAGGCTATGTCCTCGCGAAAAAACCGGAACGCATCACGATGGGTGAAGTGATCCGTCACTTTGACGGCATCCTCGCGCCGATCGGATGTGTTTCCGTCACCCGCTATGAGCCCTGCACCCAGGAAGGCACATGCCGCTTCCGCCGTCTTTTTTTGGATGTGCGAAACTACATCGCCCGTCTGATGGAAAAAGCCAGCCTGGCGACCGTTTACCTTAACCTTCCCGTCGCCACAGGCGAAGTGTTCGCCCATGAATTCATGGCGGGAGACGGAATTTAAAATTTTAAATCATGAAAAACCATGAATGAAACTCCATCACAGAAGCCCGCATGGCTCGAATTCATTCGGGAACAGGTTGCTCAGCTACGTTTTGGGACGATTCAAATCATCGTGCACGATTCGCATGTGGTGCAGCTCGAAACCACTTCAGCGCTTCGCCCCCACTCTCAATCTCAAAAGCCCTCCTCCGATCCCTCCTGATTTTATGAACCTGGCGATTTCCAGTCCCACATCCACCCCTGTAGGGCGGCGTTCGATCCCCCGACTGCTCGCGCCGCTCGAGCATCTTGCGAAAAATTCGAAGCATCTGCTTCGAAACACGACGGATTCGTTTCTCGTCCAGGGCGAAAGCTACGCGCTTCCGCGCTATATTTTTCGCGGCCCCGGAACGAACATTGAACCCCTTCGCCTCGCCATCTTTGCGGGCATTCATGGCGACGAACCCGAAACCGCCCTTGGGCTCATTCAATTCCTCGAGGAACTGGACCGCCACCCCGCCCTGGCCGAAGGATATGAAATCTTCACCTATCCGCTTTGCAATCCGACAGGATACGAAGACCAGACGCGCGCGTCGCGTCGCGGTTTCGACTTGAATCGTGAATTCTGGAAAAATTCCAATGAAGTGGAAATCCATATCCTGGAACAGGAGCTCCAGTCGCTTCCCTTTCACGGAATCGTCTCGCTGCATAGCGACGACACCAGCAATGGGATGTACGGATTCGTGCGCGGACCGGACATAAGCGAGGAATTGCTCAAGCCCGCCTTGCACATCGCCGACAAGATCCTGCCGCGCAATCCGGGCGCGATCATCGACGGATTCGAAGCCGATCAGGGCATCATCCGGCAGGGTTACACGAATATCCTTTCGGCACCCGCGGATATTCGTCCGCGCCCCTTCGAAATCGTGTTGGAAACGCCGGCACAGGCGCCGGTTTATCTGCAGGTCGCGGCCTTTCGCGCGGCGCTTCAGACCATCCTCGACGAATATCGGGCGCTCATCTCGATCGCACCCGGACTTTAACCTTTCCCCCCACTCCCTTCTCTTTGATGGAGAACAATCTCATGATACATTCCCAACGCTTCACAAGGACTCTTATGAAAACTCTCACACGCCTCGCTTTTTTGTTTGCCCTCGGAATTTTCACGGCACATGCCGACGAAGCCAAGGTGCTCCGTCTCGGACACTTCCCCAACATCACCCACGCGCAGGCGCTCTACGCCCATGCGACGGGTGAATTTGAAAAAGCCGTCGGCGTTCCCATTCAATGGAGCACCTTCAACGCCGGCCCCTCGGCCATCGAGGCGCTTTTTTCCGATGCGATCGACGCCACCTATATCGGGCCGAACCCCGCGATCAACGGTTACGTGAAAACGGAGGGCGAAGCCCTTCGCATCATCGCCGGAAGCGCGAGCGGCGGCGCGGCGCTTGTGATTCTTTCCGACGCCGGCATCAACAGCGAAAAGGATTTTAACGACAAAACCGTCGCCACCCCCCAGCTCGGCGGCACTCAGGACGTCGCCGCACGCAATTGGTTTCAAAGCAAAGGCTACAAGCTGAAGGAAAAAGGTGGAAACCTCACCATCCTTCCCATTTCCAATGCCGATCAGCTCACCCTCTTCCAGAAAAAGGAAATCCAGGGCGCATGGACGGTGGAACCCTGGGTTTCGCGCCTCGAACAGGAAGCGCATGGAAAGATCTTGCTCGAGGAAAAATCTCTCTGGCCCGAGGGCAAATATGTGACGACCCATCTGATCGTCAGCACCAAGTTCCTCCAAAAAAACCCGCAGATGATCCGCAAATTGCTCGCCGCACATGTGGACGTGACGCAAAAGATCAACAAGGACAAAAAAGCGGCCGGCATCATCCTCAACCGGGAAATCAAAACCCTCACCGGCAAGGCGCTTGCCGACAGTGTGATTGAATCCTCGCTCAAACGCGTGGATCTCACGTGGGATCCCATCAGTTCTTCTTTAAAGAAGTCGGCCGAGGAAGCCCACAATGCCGGTTTTCTGCGGGAATCGCCCGACCTGGCGAAGATTTATGACCTCACCATCCTGAACGACGTGCTCAAAGAGAAAGGATTGCCGTCCGTTCAATGACATGTTACTCGTTAAAGTCCCTTAACAAGAGAGATTTCTATGGCCCGTATTTTCAACGACATCACCGAAACCATTGGCAACACACCATTGGTCCGTCTGAATCGCACCGCTCAAAAACACGGGGCCGTCGCCGACGTGTTGCTGAAGCTGGAATTCTTCAACCCGCTCGCCAGCGTGAAAGATCGCATTGGCTTTTCGATGATCGATGCGGCCATCAAATCCGGCCAGCTCAAGAAGGACACGGTGCTTATCGAACCGACGAGCGGCAACACCGGCATCGCCCTCGCGTTCGTCGCCGCCGCAAAGGGAATTTCCCTGATTCTCACCATGCCCGAAACCATGAGCATGGAACGCCGCAAGCTTTTGAAAATTCTTGGCGCGAAACTCGTGCTGACCGAAGGCGCCAAGGGTATGAAAGGCGCGATCGCGAAAGCGGAGGAAATCCGCGCGAAAATTCCCAACAGCCTCATCCTTCAGCAATTCTCCAATCCATCCAATCCGGAAATCCATCGCAAGACGACCGCCGAGGAAATCTGGAAAGACACCGACGGCAAGGTCGACATCGTCGTCGCCGGCGTCGGCACGGGCGGCACGATCACGGGGGTCGCGGAAGTGCTCAAGCAGCGCAAACCCAGTTTCAAGGCCATCGCCGTGGAACCTGCCACCTCCCCCGTCATGTCCGGCGGCAAACCCGGCCCGCATAAAATCCAGGGCATCGGCGCGGGTTTCATCCCCGAAAACCTGAACATGAAGATCGTGGACGAAGTGATTCCCGTGAAGGAGGAGGATTCCGGCCCCCTCTGCAAGGAAGTGAACACGCTCGATGGCATTCCGCTCGGCATTTCCAGCGGCGCGATCGCATGGGCCGCGCTCCAGGTGGCGAAGCGCCCCGAAAACAAGGGCAAGATCATCGTGGCCGTCATGCCTTCCTGCTGCGAACGCTATCTTTCCTCGTGGCTTTTCTCGGACGTCAACATCGAGAGCGATGTGGTGAACGGGGAAAATTTCGACACTCGTCCCAAAGCCTGACCTTTTTTCCAACTTTTCCGCGTGACCAGCCCGCAACGGCGGGCTCCATCTTCGTTTCACCCTTATGTCTCCCCTGAGTTCCGAAGCTCTGCAGCTGGAGAGCCCTATCGCGCCCGCGAAAGTGAGCATCACGGGCGTGACGAAAGCCTATGCCACGCGCAAAGGCATCACGGAAGCCCTGCAACCCATCACGATGGAAGTGAAGGAAGGCGAATTTCTCATTCTGCTCGGACCATCCGGTTGCGGCAAATCGACGTTGCTCAATCTGATCGCCGGCTTCGAGTCCCCCACGAGCGGCAAGATCCTGGTCGACGGCAAACCCGTGACGGGACCGGGCTTCGACCGCATGGTGATGTTTCAGGAACACGCACTCTTTCCGTGGCTCACCGTGATCGACAACGTCGTCTTCGGCCTGAAGCGAAAGGCAAAGCTGACAACCTCCGACCGCCGGGAGGTGGCGCGTTATTATTTGAACCTGGTGCATCTCAGCAAATTCGAAAACGCCTACATCCATGAGCTCTCGGGCGGCATGAAGCAGCGCGTCGCGCTGGCGCGCGCGCTCGCGCCCAACCCACGCATTCTGCTCATGGACGAGCCCTTCGGCGCGCTCGACGCGCTCACGCGCGAGCGGCTCTACGGCCAGGTGCAGGAAATTTTCGCGCGCACGCGCAAGACGGTGATTTTCGTGACGCACAACGTGCGCGAAGCCGCGTGCCTCGGCGACCGCATTTTCACGTTCACTTCCCGTCCGGGCCGCATCAAGCGCGAAGTGCTCATTCCTCTCGAACGCCCGCGCGGTTTTTACGACAAGGAAGTCAGCCAGTACGCCGCTCAAATTCTGGTGGACCTCAAATCCGAGCTTGGAGAGGAGGGTGACGATGAAACGCAATATGACGGTGGTGCTCTTTTACCTATTCCTGATCATTTTCTGGCAGATGGTATTTGAGCTTAAAATCCTCCCCAAATACATTTTCCCTTCACCCACGATGGTCGTCCAGAGGTTGCACGAACTCTGGTCAGACCAGATGCTTTGGCCCAGCCTGAAGGCGACGTTGCAGCGGATGATTGTCGGCTTTGCCATCTCCGTCAGCATCGGCCTTTTCCTCGGTCTGATGATGGGCATGATTCCGGTCGTCAAACAAAGCCTGAAATCCATGCTGCTCGGAATCCAGACGCTTCCCTCCGCCGCGTGGGTTCCCTTTTCCCTGTTGATTTTCGGACTCAAGGACAGCGGCCTTTATTTCGTCATCGTGATGAGCTCGATGGGCGCCGTCGCCATCGCCACGGCGGACGGTATCGCCAACATTCCCCCGCTCTATTTACGCGCGGCGAAAACGCTCGGCACATCGCGTTTCGCGATGGGTTACCGCGTGATCTTTCCCGCCACGCTTCCCAGCGTCGTCACGGGAATCAAACTGGGCTGGACGCTGGGCTGGCATGGCGCCGTTTCCGCGGAATTGATCAAGTCGAGTCTCGGCCTCGGATTCCTTCTCGACCAGGGCCGCCAGCTCAACGACATGCCGCAGGTGCTCGGCATCATGATTCTGACCATTCTGTTCGGACTCCTTCTGGACCGTTTTCTCTTCGGCCTGATCGAACAGCGCATCCGCAACCGCTGGGGCCTGACACATCCCTGAAAATCCCGAAACTTCTTTCGCCCAAGGGAGCTATGCCCTCAGGTTCCCCCGGTTTTCATCCGATATTGTAGGATGGTGGCACCCTCGATGCTTTATTGAATAGAGCGGAAAATCGACCTTCGGTAATGGGAAAAGAGTGATTTTAAGGACTTCCCCTTATCTTCCTTGATATCGTTTTAAAAATTAGAGAAAGTTTCCCAGATTTGTTACATGTCAATGAGTCTTACCTCATGAGTCCATGAAGCCCTTGTTTCGAGCGCTGCAATCCGCAAAACAACGTGCGTTCACGTTGGTGGAGGTGATTGTGGCCACGGCGATCACGGCCCTCGCGTTTGCGGTGGCGCTGACGTCGCTCCTGAAGGGAATGGAAGCCGCCAAATGGCAGTCCGCCTACGAAACCGCATGCACCTACGGTGAACAGGCGTTGGAATATTCCCTCTACATTCCCTATGCGGATTTTTCGGCGACAGCGCCCGGTGGGACCACGCTCAACTGGGTGTCCAACGGACTTCTCTACACGACCGCGACCGCGACCAATTTCATTCCGACCACCAAGAACGGTTCGCCCTACACGCTGACCAATGTCACCTATCTCGCCACGCAAACCTCCCTCCCCCTGGACGATCTGGGCAGTTACGTATTAACCCGCTCCGTCTATGTCACGGACCGCGCCACATGGGAGCCGGCGCAAACCAATCTCAATTACAAATTGATCACGGTTTCGAATACCTGGGTGTTTTTGGGCCGCACTCAATCTCCCATTATTTTCAAAACGATTCGGGACTCTCCATGAAACGGAAAATTCATCGCCGGGGAATGACTTTGATTGAAGTGATAGTGGCCGCGGGAGCGGCGTCCATCATCATCATTTCCATCCTCCTGGTCTACTTGGCCGCGACGCGAATCGCTTCGGGTGCCATGGGTCAGTTGAATGTGCAGTCCAAGGCGCGGCAGTCCCTGGACTACATCCTCAACGACGTTCGCCGATCGGAGAGAGCGGATATCTATACTTCTTATTCCGGTACCAACTCCTTTGGAAGCGGCACCAACGACGTTGCCGGTGGCTACGCCATCTTTCAACTTCCAACCAATGGGATCGTCGCGCCGGACCAACAATACCATCACTACTACATCGGCAACATCAAATCGCTGGGCAACGGCATCACCAACGGCACGCTCTATTTTTTCACCTGCGCCGCGGAAACCAATCTCTCGACGAAAAGCGCCGACGTGGAACTCGTGCGCGGCGTCACCAACCCCGACCGGGTCTTCGACTGGATCAACGGAGTGATGAATCTCAACATTCGGATCGCGGATGAAAATGACGCCGACGGCAAACAGATCATTTATCTTCGCTCATCCGTGGCTTTTCGAAATCAGGAATAACGATCTTTAGAAAAAGAGGTGCCTTATGAAAACAGTCACCGTTGAAATCAACCCCAAATCCCGCGCGTCTTCACACTCCCGACGCGGCTCCGTCTTATTGCTCGCCATGGGATTCCTGCTGGTGATGACCCTTTTGATCGCGAGCCTTTTAAGCTGGGCCAGCACCGAAACCGTCATGGTCAGCCGCCGCGCGGCGCAAGTCGAATCGCAATACGGCGCCGAAGCCGCCGTCCGGCGTGAAATGGCCCAGGTGCGCAAACTCTATTTCGAAGGTTATTCGAGCAACAGCTACTACACGGGATCCATGGCGGCCCCCACCGATACCCAAATCGCCGCGCTGTCGTCCAGTTACGGTCCAACCACCGTTACCGCCCTGAGCAATTACGCCTTTTCCAATGTTTCCATCGCGTTCACCTCAGGCAGCGCTGGCAACCGCTACGTCACCAATGCCATCGCCAATGGAGATGAAACCTTGAGCGCCTTCGCCGGACTCACCTCGCAAAGGGCCACCATCCTCTGCCAGGCCAAGGCGACCGCCAGCAATCGTCGTTACTCCATTCCGATGGGCGTTCAGCAGCAGTTCAACATCGATTACATCCCCGTCTTCCAATACGCCGTGTTTTACAACATGGACATGGAAATCTTCAACGGTCCCACGATGACGATCAACGGAAAGGTCCATGCCAATGGCACGCTTTATTATGCGCCCGCCGCCACGCTTGCGGTTCAGGCGGCGGTGACCACCGATGGCAGCATCGAGCGGGGCATCAAAGTCTGGAACAGCAGTCTGCCCACCTCTCTGTCATCCGCCAGCGCCTCCGTTCAGGCATATTACAACAATAGCCAGGCTGCCTACGCCGCTGATCCCGCCAACTGGGCCAACTCGGTTCCGAGTGTCAGTGGCTATGGAACGGCCAGTTTTACCGTCAAAAATCCTTCCACGGGAAGTCAGGTCGACTTCCAAACATCCTCTTCCCCGTTGACCTATTACGACAGCAGCTCCTCCGGATGGGCCGGCGGAGCTCTGACACGCTGGGGTGGTGGCGTCAAAACGAAGGACCAGGGCATCAATGATGTCACTCCTCCCGTTCCGGATGACGTCATTAGCGCCGCGACGGATTCTACCAACCCTTATCACGTCATTATCGAACACCCGGTGCTCAACAGCTCCGGCGCTTCCACGGAATCCACCACAACCCAGGGTGCCAAAATGGGTTACAACGCCACACTCCTCATCCAGCGCAGCGGCACGAACGTGATTTTTCGCGTAAAAGACGCGGCTTCGGGCGTCTACCGCCAGGTGGCCTTGCGCGATGCCAGCACCATTGTTCCGATCGCGACCGACACGCTTCGCGACCAGCGTGAATATCTGCAAAACGGCAACGTGAAAATGACGGTCACCGACTTCAACATCGCCGCGCTTTACGGCGACTCCAACGCCGATGGCACGCTCGACGCCAACCATGGCGCCATGGATAACAATGGAAACTGGATGAATGCGAGCAATGCCGCCATCACCGTCGACACCTCGGGCAACACATTCACGCCCGTCCCCTTCGACGGCACGGTCTACATTTACGACGACAATTTCAGCTCGTCGCGCAAGCCGGCCATCCGCATCAAAAATGGCGCGAAGATCTTCGACAAGGATTCCAACAGCGACTCCACGATCGGCTACAATGGAAATCTAGGGCTAAGCATCATTTCGGAGAACCCCGTTTACGTCCAGGGCAATTTCAATTCCGACGGCAACACCTCAACCGGTCCTGAAAAAACGGGCGCCAGCAAGGAAAACGTTCCACCTGCCATGATCGCCGCGGATGTGTTGAGCGTCCTGTCAAGTTCCTGGACGAGCGCAAACGACGACCCCGCCTCCTCCTCTTATTTTGGCCGCAGTGGCAGCGTCAACACGGAAATCAACGCGGCCATCCTTGCAGGCGTGAATCGCAGCGATCAAAGCGTCGTGAACAGCAGTTTCGACGGCACCACGGGCGGCGTGAATAACTTCCCACGCTTTCTCGAAAACTGGAGCAGCACGTTCAAATACAGCGGCTCGATGGTGGCTTTGTGGTATGGCGCTCAATCCACCAGCAGTTATCGCGGCGCCGGCACGGTCAACAACGTCTTCAGCGCCCCGACACGCGATTGGTCGTTCAACACCGATTTCCTGAATCCAAACAAACTTCCGCGCGGCACGCCGATCATCCGTGTCTATACGACGTCCAACTGGGCGCGGTTCTAAACGCTTGCCATGCTTCGACCTTCCCTGAAATGGCTGGCCTGGATTCTGGGACTCCTGCTCTGCCCGGCCTTTTCGTACGGCGTGACGGTCAACATCGAGAAAGTCCACGAGGAGCCCGCACGTCTGGGCGATGATCCGCAGGATTATTACAAGATCTTCATCGATGGCGTCTTTTATCGCTGTGCTCCGCTCCCGGGTTTGAAAGTCACGAGCAACCTGTACGGCATGCAGTTCGTCGTGCTTGCCTCATCGGGAGATGCCGGCTTCGCGGGCGTTCGCGTGGAGCCTTTTCTCGACGCCAATGGGAAAACCCCCTCCGAGTTCACAAAGGAATTCATCGCCGCGCAGCTGAAACAACTCGCGCCGGATGAATATAAATACGAGACGCCTGTCTCGGTGAATTCCATCTCCTCCACATCCCTGGAAGTGGACTTTGTGCGCATTGAGGACCAAACGGTCTGGAAATGTCATTACGCCCTGCGGATCGTGGAGGGCAAGCTCTGGACCTTTGGCCTGGAACGTTCCTCCGATAAATCCGACCTGCTCTCGGCTTTTCACACACTCTTCGGAAGCTTCGCGAAAACAAGTCCCTGACAGGCCGCGGATATCGCCTTGCGATCACGCCCTGGAGTTGGTCAAAATTCGTCGCAACGCAATCCCTCCTGTTTTTCTCAACGGCCTGCCTATGATCCTTCCCATCGTCAAATATCCCGATCCCGTCCTGCGAAAAAAAGGGAGTCCGATTGCCGCCATCCGTGATGACATCCGCGACCTGGCGCGGGACATGATTGAAACGATGCATGCCGCCAATGGCGTGGGCCTCGCGGCGCAGCAAATCGGCAAGCCGCTTCAAATCGCCGTGGTGGACGTCCGCAAATCCGAACATCCCTCCCAAATGCTCATCGGAGCGCGCGACGTGCCCGTGGAATCGCAAATGCCACTCGTCCTCATCAATCCCTCCATCACCCAGCATTCCGGCGAGGAAATCGACATGGAAGGATGTCTCAGTTTTCCGGAGCTTACCGGCGACATTCTTCGCTCCAGTTCAATCCACGTCACCGCCACCCGCCTCGACGGAACCCTGCTGAAATTCACCGCCACCGGATTGCTCGCGCGCGCCGTGCAGCACGAACTCGACCATCTCAATGGCGTCCTCTTCATCGATCGCATGGCGCCCTCGCAACTCGACATGCTCAAGCCCGCGTTGGAAAAACTCGAAAAGACGGCTCGCTGAGAAATCTCCTCACTACATGTGAGTGAAATCGGAAGCCGACGGTGCGGGACTCGCCGCTTCCTGGCCGCCCTGACGTCTTAAAAATTCGCTCGCAAGCTGGCGGTATGCCCTCGCCCCCACGCCCACCGGATCGTAAATCGTGATCGGTTTCCCATGGCTTGGCGCCTCCCCGAGACGCACCGTCCGCGGGATGCAGGTGTCATAAATCAGATCGCCGAAATGTTTGCGCACTTCGGCCACCACCTGCTCGGAAAGATTGGTGCGGGCGTCGAACATGGTCATCACCACGCCCTCGATCGAAAGCGTGCCCGTTTCCCCCAGAGACTGGCGGATTTGCTCGATGAGGCTCGTGATGACGCTCACGCCTTCGAGCGCGTAATATTCGCATTGCACCGGCAAAAACACCCGGTCCGCCGCCGCCAGCGCGTTCATCATCAAAACACCAATGGATGGCGGACAATCCAGAAAGACATAATCGAACGACGACGATTCCCTCAACGGCTGAATCGCATGGCGCAACCGCATCAGATAATCGTCGAATCGCGCCACCTGAATTTCGGCCAAGGCCAGATCGTTTTCCGAGGGAAGCAGAAAGAGATTGTCATATCCCGTCTGCACCACGCGGTCCAGGATCGACTCGTTTCCCAGCAGCGCCCCGCAAACGCTCCCACCCGGCGTTTTGGGCATTCCCAGCCCGCTGGTGGCGTTGGCCTGGGGATCGACATCCACGACCAGCACCGTCTTGCCCCGCTCCGCCAGACATGCCGCAAGGTTGATGCTGGTGGTCGTCTTGCCCACCCCACCTTTTTGGTTCGCCACTGCAATGACCTTCATTTCCCTCCATCTGAACCACTTGCCCCGGAAACTCACGCAAAAAATGCACAAAAGAAATGGCTTCCCCATGGCTTCTTGACTAAATTGAGCTACTTTATTGCGTGAATTTGCGCCGTTTATTTTTCTTCGGGGCCGTCTGCCTGCTTTTTTGCTTTTCCGCAAGGGCACAGCTCTCGCCCACGCCGGGACCAGGGCCCGACTGGACGCTTCTGAACGGTTATCAGGAAAGTATCACGCGCAAGGAATTCTGCCGGCTTCTGGAAAAAATCTACAACCCCAGCAAGGCCGTCTACGCGTTCATGAACGTGACGGATGATTACGCCGAATTTTTCGGCGACAAGGAGAAGACCCAACTCGAATTCACCCTCCGCTTCCTTTCGCCTGGCGGACATCCCTCCCACATCCATCGCACGTTCAAAACCGTGGACCAATTAAAGGAACTTCACAATTCCGCAAGCCTGCCGCTGCAGCATGTGCGCATCGTCCTCGACCCCGGCCACATCGGCGGCAAGTGGGCCAGCATGGAGGAGCGTTCCGTCAAATGGGGCAACAATCCCGTCATTCGCGAAGGCGACAAAAATCTCGAAGTAGCCCGATTGATCAAGACGCGGCTCGAAACTGCGGGAGCCCAGATCTACATGACACATAATTCGCCGGAGCCCGTCACCTCCACTCGCCCCAAGGATTACATCGATGAAGCGCGCGATTTCGTCTACGCGGAAAATCACGTCGACGCCGAAACAGCCGCGAAGCGAAAGGAATATTTCAACCGACTGATCAACTGGCGCGCGGAACTCTACTTTTATCGCCGCGCCGAAATCGCGCAGCGCGCGGAAAACATCCGGCGCGATTTCCTTCCCGACTTCACGATTTGCAACCACTTCAACGCCACCGAAAAAAGCGGCTCCGGCGAGATTGTGAAAGACAACCGCCATGCCGTCTTCATCAACGGCTGCTACGGCCCGGATGAAGTCCAGAATGACATGACCCGCTTCTTCATGTTTTCCAAACTGCTGGAGCAGCCGCTTGAAATCGAGGAATCCGCCGGCAACGCCATCACGCAAAAGATGCTGCACGTCGCCAATCTGCCTCCCGTGAAATACGGCCAGGAAAAATATCAATGCCGCGTCAACAAGAACCCCTACCTTTACGCGCGCAACCTCGCCGCCACCCGCGAATATCCCGGCCCCAGCGTCATCCTCGAACCCTTTTATATGAACAATCCCTGGACCGCGGAACGCCTCGCAGCTGGGGATTATGATGGATACCGCAATATCGCGGGCGGTCATTACCGCAGTATTTTCCGCGATTATGCCGACGCCGTGTCTGACGCCATCATCGAAACTTTTTCGAACTGGACCGTCTCGGGCTCCTCGGCCCTTCAGGTTTCTCAGCAGCCCTGAGCAAACTGCAGAGAGTCTCACGCGAAGGCGCGAAACAGAAATTCAGAACAGAAAAGGAGCTAAGTCTCTTCTGCTCCGTGTCTCTGTGACCTCTGTGGTTAATCCCTCTGCACCTGCGTCTCTGCACGAGATCTTCCGCTTTTCTGACTTTCATCCCTCAACCTTCATCCTCTTCTTCAGTAACGCGGAATGTTGGGATCGACCTTCTCGCTCCAGGCGTTGATGCCGCCAAAGAGGCTCTTCACGTCCGCAAAACCGTTCTTTCGCAGCAATTGCGCCGCGCGCAACGACCGCACGCCGTGATGACAATAAACGACGATCGGCTTTTCCTTCACGAGTTCGTCGTACCGTTCCGCCAGCTCCGTCAGCGGAATGAACTTGGAGCCCTCAATGCGACAAATCGCGTATTCGCTCGGATTGCGCACATCGAGCACCATCGTCATGGGATTTTTCGCGATCTGTTCCTTCAAATCCTCCGCTGTGATTTCGTCCTTCGTCATTTTTCTCAAGGGAGCTCCCACCGCGAGTTCGTCCGAATCCGGGTTTTCGATCCCGCAAAATTGCTGATAGTCGATGAGCTTCGTGATCGTCGGATTCTTTCCGCAGATCGGACAGTCCGGGTCCTTCGGCACCTTCACCTCGCGAAAGCGCGCCTCCAGCGCATCATAAAGAATCATTTTCCCAATCAACGGCTTGCCTTTGCCCAAGAGCAGCTTCAACGCTTCCACGCCCTGCAATAAACCGATGACGCCCGGCAGCACGCCCAGCACACCACCCTCGGCGCAGCTCGGCACCATTCCCGGCGGCGGCGGTTCGGGAAAGTGACATCGATAGCACGGCCCTTTCTGCGCATCGAAAACAGAAACACGTCCTTCGAAACGGAAAATGCTTCCATAAACATTCGGCTTCTTGAGCAGCACGCAGACGTCGTTCACCAGATAACGCGTCGGAAAATTGTCCGTGCCGTCGATCAGCAAATCGTAATCCTGCGCGATCTCGATCGCGTTCTCCGCCGTGAAATGCGTTTCGTAGGGAATGAACGTCACTTCGGGATTGATCTGCTCCACCTTCTCCTGCGCGGAAACGATTTTGGGACGTCCCACGTCCTTCGTGAAATGCAGGATCTGACGCTGCAGATTGCTGAAATCAACGACGTCGAAATCCACCATGCCGAGCGTTCCCACGCCCGCAGCCGCGAGATAATAAGCCAGGGGCGAACCCAGGCCGCCCGATCCGATCAGCAGGACGCGGGAGGCTTTGAGCTTCTCCTGGCCGTCCATGCCGACCTCGGGAAGGATCAAATGCCGGGAATAGCGGCGGATTTCTTCATTGCTGAGGCTCATGAGGGGAAACATTCATTCAAGCAGACTCCAGACCCCCTCGCAAGTTGGAAGGATGAAGGTTGAGGGATAAGGGATGAAATTGCAGAGATCTTCCGTCTTTCTTTCCCCCTCCTGCCAAGGAGGGGTTAGGGGAGGTTTCTGTCTTTCATCCCTTCTCCCTTATCCTTCATCCTTTTCTTCCTACTCCGCCAGCAGTTCTCCAACCGGCGCCAGCGGATCCACGTGGTCGCAGAAGATTTTGAACGTCACGAGCAGCGGCACGGCCAGCATCGCCCCCACGATACCCCACATCCAGCCCCAGAAGACCAGCCAGAGGATGATCACCACCGGATTGAGCGTCAGACGACGTCCCACAATATAGGGCGTCACAAAATTTCCTTCCATCGCGCTGCAGATGAAATATGCCAGCGGCGGAAGCATGATCTTCCAGAAATCATCGAACGCCACGCTCGCCGCGAGTGTCACGATGACGATGCCCGTCATGGCTCCGAAATAGGGAATATAGGTAAGCAGACCCGCCATCACGCCCCAGAGCACAGGGTTGGGCATTCCGATGAAATAGAGCGCGGTTCCCACGCATGTGCCCAGGCCAATGTTGATCAAGGTGACGGTGGAGAGATACATCGAAATGCTCTCCTCAACTTCGCGCACGATCGTGATGGCGCGCTGCTTGTTCTCCGCGTGCGAAAGCATTTTGATCATTTTGCGGAGAAAAAGATCGCCGGACGCGAGAAGAAAATAGAGCAGCACGAACATCACCGCCGCGGAGGCGAGAAGGTTCTGGACGTTCTCGAAAAGTCCGTTCATGAAAGGTTCCTTGCGCACTTCCACGGTCGGCGCGGACTGTCCGCTATTGGGCGCCGCCATCTTCGCCACTTGTTCCGCGGCCTTGTTCATGCGCTCCATGGGCTTGCGCCAGTTACGCACGTGAGATTCGAGACGATTCAGGCTTTCGGGCGCCTTGGCGAGCCATTGGGACGCCGGCTCGCGCAGTCCGTAACCGATCCAGCCGGTGCCACCGATGAGGAAGATCAGGATCAAGGCGGCGCTCACCGCCTCGGGAATTCCAATGCGTCTCAGGATCCGGACGAGAGGCTTGAGCAAAAAGGAAAAGAGCATCGCGATGACGATCGGAATGAAAAATGTCCGCGCCACATAAAGAACGAAAAACGAAGCAAAAAGAAAAAGTCCGATCACCGCAACGGAGGTGATTTCATCCGGCTTCTTCAGAAACTCAATGAATCGTCGGATGCTGGGCGGATCTTCGGTGGGTGCAGTCATACAACACTCTACCGGCTGCCAACTGTTTGGCAATTCAGGGGTACCTTGAGCGGGCGTCCGGGGATCCCTTACTTCGGCAGTTATTGAACAACGGTTTTGTAAACCGTCGGTCGTCACTGACTAACCAACGAATCAGAAACAGAGCTGATACAGTCGTGTATCTAACTTGTTTTTCGCGAGAAGTTCTCGGTGAAAGAAACCACTATGGACTTCGGGGTTGAGCAAGAATAGCGTGGGATGTGGGTGGCCTCAGCGTTGATGCGTTCGGATGATAAACGAAAGTCGACCTTCCTTCGTGCAGGCCATAAATAGTTAAGAAGCTGCATTGGTAGTAGGTGTCGTAAGTCATGCTACTGATTGTCCGTTTACACTTCTGAGTTCGCGGTCATTCATTTATTCCGACAGCGCTCTTTTTAAGCCAATCTGATTAATCCTTGCACCTCGAACCACTTTATTAGGATTCACTTCAAGGTTACGAGAACCAAAGGGATTAATATAAGCTTGTATACGAACTCCACCTTGGGGTGGTGTTTCAACGCTTGCAGCAAGGTCGAGCAACATGCGTCCATAGTATCCTTCTTGCATTTTGAAATAAAATAACTTTGTAAATCCTCGTCCCTCAGTATTAAAAGGGCTCACACTTCTATTGAATGTTAACGTAGACTGGTATCCTTCCGCTGGTGCTTCGTAGGGATAAATATCCTGAGTTTCAATGAACCCTCCTCCTGGAATTTGCAGGGTTGCCGTCCACTCGTAGGGTTTATTTCCAACAATATCCATAGGCGTGCGTGTGACTCGAATCACAAGGGTCCCTTTTCCTTCCACTTTTCGTGCGGTCATAAAATCAAAATTCATCATTGTTCCATCCACCGGAAGAGCAGAACTAAATTCCGACTTCACCATCTGTTCTGGCCCTTTGAACTTCCACATGGTGAAAACCATAGGATGAAGCGGGTCGGGAACATAATCATTGGGCCGGCTAGCATTTCGGTCATAAACGAATCCTTCTTTTTTGAAAAATAGTCCCATTCCTGCTCCCCGGACTCCAACAAAGCTAAACTTTCCTTCCGAATCACTTTTTGTGAAGTTCCAGTATCCGCCGCTTCTCTCAAAACTTACATATAAACCAATTCCTGCTTTAACCTCTGCTTCTGTTACTGGATCACCATGTTGGTCGATAATTTTTCCATAAAAATCCATGGATTTAGAATTTTCTTCATCTCGTGCCGCTTGAAATGCTTTTACTCGTGTGTTTTCGAGAATGGATGGCGGTGATACAGAATTGGAACTTGTTAAATTAGATGGCTCAGGAGATTGCCCTTGTTGTGACACAGCAGACGACTCAACTATTTGTCTAACCGGTTGGATCCCAAATCGAAATAGCCAGATCGCTGCAAACACGAGAAAAATCAAAATAAAGCCGCCAATGAATAGACGCAAAGACTTCATGGAATTGTCGGGCTATTTTGCAAGTTAAAGCCATTCCGCCCTAGGAGGGAACTCCAATAATTAAATTGATCCATATTCGTAAATCGGAACTGTGCGCTATGCCAAGGATGTTTTGAGAAATTCTGCAACCCGTTTCCCCTTGATCCAGAAAAGGTTCTTTCTCCAGACTATGGCTCCCATTCCTTTTCGAGTTCGATTTTCATGCTCACAACTGAACTAAGATTTCGACTCATCGCATTCGGAGTTTTAGCAGCGCTGGTGTGGTTTGCGTATGGCCCCTCCCTCTCGCATGTCGCGAGGAGTGATCAAATCGCCTATCTGGCGGATATCCACGGGGAAGACAGCCTCATGAAATTGACACTGGGATCCTCCTCCTTCACCCGCACCCGACATTTTTCTCCGGGCGATTTTCTACTCTACAGGCCCGTTATTTACTGGATCCTGGGCTTTGAGTATTGGCTTTGGGGATATCATTTCGAAGCCTGGCAACTCGTGGGCATTCTCCTGCATCTCGGCGTCGTCTGGACCGTCTTTTGCATTTTACGGAAATTTCAATTGCGCCGGGCGGCATTCGCGCTGTCGGCATGTCTCGCGGTTTTAACCGCAGGCATTGAACTCGTCACATGGCACCATCTCCACGGTTATTTAATCTTCCTGCTTTTCTTTCTGGGATCCTTCTTCGGGTTGTTCGATCACGTGGAGTCCGGTCAGACCCGAGGGACAAGCTTGTTGCTGGTGGCTTTCCTCCTGTTCGCCGCCTGTTTGACGCACGAACTCGGATGTCTTTGGGCCATCATCTTTGCGGCCTTTCTCTGGCTCACCCATCCTTCCATCCACGCTCCCCTCGCGAAAAAACCGGCTGCGCTTCCACGTTCCACCGCATTCCTCCTTTTAGTGCCGGTGCTGTTATATGCGATTCTCAGTTTCTACGATTATCATCGCCACGCGTTCTCGCCCCAGAATGAAGTCTCATTCCATTTTTCGTGGATCGAATTTGGCATCAATTATTTAAAGAGCCTCGCGTGGTGGATCTGCATGGGGATTTTTTCCGTTCCGTCAGAATGGACGTCGAGTCCTCTGGAAGGAACGAAGTTTATTCCTTCCGCCATCGTGTTGCGTCCCCTGTTCCCCCTGGTGTTCGCCGCCGTTGCGGTCGTCATTCCATATTGGATTTTCCGTCAGATCCGCGCCTCTCCTCAATCGTCCCCATGGAAAAAATGGCGGATTTTAATCATCCTTCTGTTGGGGGCCTATGTGGCCTTGCTTGATTTCGGCCGGTTTATGCCTCGAAGCCTGGGATACATTTTTCGCAACCTCAATTGCGCCTATTTTGTCTGGCTCCTTCTCGTTCTCTTTGCCGGCTGCTGGTTGACGGAAATGAAAACCCGTCGAAAATGCATTCGATATCCCATCCAAAACGCAATTTATGGAATCATCGCGCTTTGGATTGTCTGGAATGCTTTTCAACTTCGTGAGTTGAATCAAAAGCGCGCCCAAATGGACCGGCCCCTCCGGGAAATGCTTTCTCAAACCTCGAGTCTCGTAGCCGCACATCATGCGGATCCGGGATTTTGCTTTTACGTTCCCCCCTCGGAATCTTCGAACCCACTCAGGGACTGGCCAAGACGCGACGATCAACCGGAAAAAGTGTACACGCTCGTGGAGCTTATTTTTTCACGATATTATTCCGCGGATCATCCGCAATTCATCTGGAAAGAAAACCGCTGGGTTAAAGTCCATTGATGGATTCGTCGCGAGTCATCCGCATTGAACACTCATTCATAAACCGGCTATAGACTTCAGAGTTCAAATACTCTTGCGAATCAAATATGACTCTTACTTTTGGCAGACATATGATGCGCTTTTGGATTTTCCTCCTTCTCGGAATGACCTGCGCCCTTGCGCAAGTGGCCCCATCCGATCCCAACCTCGCGATCTTCATCAGCGTCGAAAATCAGAAGGATGGCGACGGCATGTTTTGCGACGTGGCGGTCGGCGATTGGGATTATCACATTCATCATCCCCTGGTGATCGATCCCAAAGACGTCCTCGAATACGATCTTCTTCTTTCCCCCAACATCCCTGCGGTGGATGGCGGACTCTACCTGACTTTTCAAGGCGGGGCTCACATCAAGTTCCCCAGCCAGGAAGATCCCTCAACGAAATCCACGATGAGCCAGATCGAGAAAGCCAGGGGTCAATGGCAGCACATCACCATGCCCATTGGCGCCGCCGCGGGACACGAAGTGGAAAGCTGGATCTATCATATCGCTGGGAAAAAGGCCGGCCCTTATCAGCTGGCTCTGGATAATCTGAGGATCACCAATCAAGGCAAGGTGCGTTGCCAGTTTTATCAAAATGAACCCATCGTCTGCTTTAATTTGCTCGCCTATAATGGATTTCACTTCCCCTTCGTCATTCCATTTCCGGAAAAATTGACACATCAAGCGGAGCGGACGGGAGAAATGTTCTCGAAACTCTATCAGGCCGGCGTTGCGCGATGGCTCCTGAGTGCGACGTATCAAGGACTCTCCTTCCTCGAAGAGGAATACAAAACATCCAAGTCCCCCTCCTCCTTTCCACAACTCGCCGAGAAAGCCATGCCCTTTCTCGATGAAACATTGCTCGATCAATTCAAAACAAAGGAATTCGACGCGAACTTTCAGAAGGCAATGGCCCTTCTTTCGCCGCTTCAGCCTTCCGCCAAGCAATACACGCTGCACGCGGTCAGCTACGCGCATCTCGATTTCATCTGGATGTGGTCCTGGGCGGAAACCCTGAGATGCGCGAAAAAGGATTTCGCTCAGGTCCTCGCCTTCATGGACGAGTTCCCGGATTTTCATTTCAGCTACACCAGTCCCGCGCTCTTTGAGGCGCTGGAAAAAGAAGACCCCGAGCTCTTCGCAAAAATCCAGCAGAGGGTCCGCGATGGACGATGGGAAATGATCGGCTCTCGCTGGTGCGAAGCGGACGCCAACCAGATTTCCGAGGAATCGCACGCGCGCCACTTTCTCTTCTCAAATCGCTATAACCGCGAAAAGTTCGGCGTTGAAACCAGAGTCGATTTTGAACCCGATATTTTCGGACACATCGCCACCTTCCCGCAAATGCTCAAAAAGAGCGGGATCTCCTACTATGTCTCCCGCCGCATGAAAGGTCCCATGGCATTCTGGTGGGAAGGGCCGGACGGAAGTCGCGTGCTGGCGCTCAACATCCATCACTACATGGACAATCTGAGGTTCGACCCGCTCGATTACAGTTTCACGAAGGACCAGCGCGCCTATGGCTTTAAGGATGCCCTGGTGGTTTACGGTGTCGGCAATCACGGTGGCGGCCCCAGTCGCGACGAAATCCAAAACGCGGGCGCACTCGATAAAATCCCTGTCTATCCAAAAGTCCAATTCTCCACGCTCCATCAATTCATGGACCGGATCGCCGCCACCAGGACTTTAAAAGCGCTCCCCATTGTGAAAAATGACCTGGGCCATCCGCTCAACGGCACCTATTCCCTCCATGCGGACATCAAGAGCCTTAATCGCGAATGCGAAAGACTCCTCGTCACCGATGAAAGTTTTGCCGCGATTTCGCAGCTGCTCGGCATCGGACCGAACGCGCACCGCTTCGAATCCGCCTGGAAAACCGTCCTCTGGGCGCATCATCACGACACAATCTCAGGAACCACGATCCGTGAATCCGCCGACTACGCAAAACAGATTCTCACCTCCGTTCGCGATTCCGTGCGGGGCGATTTGCTACAAACCCTGAAGGATCTCGCCGATCACATTTCCACCACGGCGCGCTCCGGACAGCCACGCGTGGTTTTCAATTCCCTCGCATGGAAATCCACCCATCCTGTCACATTCACGCTTCCCGACCCTTCGAAATCATGGAACTGGGTCGACAGCTCGGGTCATGCCTTTCCCGTTCAACCCGATCTCGCCAGCGGAAAATCCTCCGAAGGCGTTGCTGTCCTTCCCGATCTTCCCGGACTCGGCTACCGCACCGGATGGCTGGAATCCGGTTCCGAAAAATCCGCCTCGCCTCTCAAACGCACCGGCCCCTTTTCCGCTGAAAACCAATTCCTCCGCATCGAGGTTTCGCCGAAGACTGGAAATCTCATCAGCATCCGACATTTGAAAAGTGGCCGCGAATGGATCGCGCTCAAATCGGAAGCCGCGCGCTGCCGCATTGATCTCGAACCCCCACACCCGATGTCCGCATGGCTCATCGGCGACATCGAAAAAAGCACTCTGCTGGATCACGCCGAAAAAGTGGAATGCCTGGAGGAAGGGCCCGTTCGCATCGTCTTCCGCGCGTCGTACCGTTACAACCAATCGACGATTCAAAAAGATATTGTGTTTTATCGCGACCTGAGCCGGATCGACTTCACGATGAACATCGACTGGAAGGAAACGGGCAGTTTGAAGAAGGACGCTCCGATGCTCCGCCTTGAATTTCCTCTCGCACAAGCCGACTCCGAAGCCATCTATCTGATTCCGTTCGGCGAGGTGGCGCGTCCAAAAAATGACACCGATTATGCCGCCTCCTATGGAATGGGCCTCGCTGGCGCGTCGGGCAGCGCCTGTCTTCTGAATGATTACAAGGGAGGATACAGCGCCGCGGACAATGTGCTGCGCGTCACGATCGTGCGCAGCCCATACAGTCCTGATCCCGGTCCCGACCTGGGCAAGCAAACCTCCCGCTTCGCGCTTCAAATCTCCGAAAAAAAATGGAGTGACACCGGAATGTCACGACGCGGCATGGAATTTGATCGCGCTCCCATTGCCATCGAAACGGGCGCGCACGACGGCATCCTGCCGGCGGAACGCAGCTTTCTTTCGGTGGAGAAAGAATCCGCGGTGATCACGGCGTTTAAGATGGCGGAAGACGCGCCGGATGATGTGATTCTCCGCATGTTTGACGCAAATGGTGCTCCCCTCGAAACTCAGGCCTCGACGTCCCTCCCCCTGAAACAATGGACCGAAACAGATTTCATTGAGCGTCCCCTTTCCCCGGCTGTCACCGCATCAAGTCAGAAGCTTTCGTTGAAACCGTGGGAGATCAAAACCTTTCGGCTCATCTCCGAAAAGAAATAAATTTTTTCAGGACACGTACGCGTCCATGCTTCGCGTCTTCGCGCAAGACCCTGCCTCGTCTTTTATCTTTCGACTTTCATCCCTCATCCTTCATCCTAAAACCATGCGCACCCCTATAGGACGGGCTCTGCTGTTCGTTTCGCGTTTTCGCGGCTTCGCGAGATATCTTCTGCCACGTCTTAGCTTTTATCTTTGGATCACCTCCCATTGCCTTGCCGCCTCCTTCGACTGCCACACGACCTACGAAAAGATCCTTCCTCTCCAACCGGAAGAAGGCGTCTTCGCTTACTCGCGTATATCACCTAACGGCAATTTCCTCTCATACGCCTCGGAACGCCACGTGGGCGGCGACATCAAGACGACCGTCAACTTCATTGATCTCAAATCAAAAAAGATCCTCTACTCCGAACCCGGAATGGATTCCTTCTGGAGCCCAGACAGCAATCGCGTCATCTACCTGAGCCTCGTGGAACGTGAAACGGGTTCCATTTGCATCTGGCATCGCGACACCGGACAGGTAACGCGTAACATTGCCCCTGCCTCTCTCGGCAATTACTTCACCTGGGCCAAACTCAGAAACAAGGACGTGATTTGCACGCAGCTCAATCGATTCTTTTTCCTCGAAGGCGATCAGGCTTTGCGTCCCTATCGAACTGTTCCCGAATGTCCCATCATCGGACAAGGCAAACAGCCCATGATGTCCCGGGATGGTAAGTACGTCGCCTCTTTCTTCAACAATGCCCTTGTTGTTCGCGCGCTCGAAACCGGTAATATCCTTCTGGAAACCCACATTCAGGGCGGCAAAGCTGACTTCTCCTGGGACAGCCGTTACATCGCCTTCCATCGCTTCAAAAATGGTGGTGAATCCAAAGGCTATGAAATCATCGTCGTCGATCTGCAGGACAAGAAAATGATCCCCGTCACCAATCTCCCCGGTTCCTCCTACTATCCCAGCTGGACGCATGATGGACGGCTCTCCTTCCGTTACGACTCGGAGGATTACCGCGGCTTCATGATGGCGTCCAACTTCCTCAAAAACCCAGCACAGCCTCTCCCTCAGCCGCGCACCGCCGCAGTCGTCGAAAAGCAACTCAATCTGAAGCAACTCTATCAGACGGGTTCACCACCCAATCATCATGTGGTGTTGGTCAACTTCTGGGCTGGCTGGTGTGTGCATTGCCGTCAGGAACTTCCCACACTGGAACGCGTTCGCCAATATCTGCGTCAAAAAGGACTCGACGCCGAAATCGTGGGGGCGTGTGAGCCGAGTTCCTTCAAATCAGATCGAGACCGTGTGATTCACGACCGTAACCTAACCCTGCCTCAAGTGGATATTCGTCCCAAAGACTTGGCGGATTTCGGGGTTCCGATGTTTCCCACAAATGAGATGTTCGTGGACGGCAAAATGGTAGAACGCCGCTATGGAGCTCAAAGCTACGATCAATTCATCGAGTGGTTTGAGAAAATGTCAGCGGAATGATTTTAGCCACAGATGAAACACAGATTGGCACAGATAAGCGCGAGCCTGCACACAGGCTCGCGTATCTTGATCACGAAATCTCCGGAAAGCCTTCATTGCATGAATGATTTGGAAGTCGGTGTGCCGACTTCCAATATCCGTGTTTCATCTGTGTTTCATCTGTGGCTCATTTTTATTCTTCTTTTCGCATCCTCCGCCCTATCTGCTGACAAGCCCATCATTGCAGCCGGCGGCTACCATTCCCTCGCCCTCGCCACCAATGGCACGCTCTGGGTCTGGGGCTGCAATTCGCACAGCCAGCTCGGCGATGGCACAACGGTCGAACGCGATGTCCCGTTTAAAGCCAAACTCCCCACGGAAATGCCGTCCATCATCGCTCTGTCCGCAGGCGAAGATTTCACTCTCGCCCTCACGAGCTCAGGGACCGTCTGGTCTTGCGGCCGAAACGACGAAGGGCAGCTCGGCGATGGAACGACCAACAGCCACTCCTTATTTGTTCCGGTTCCAGGCATAACGCACGCAACCGCGATTTCCGCGGGACAAAAGCACTCTCTGGTCATCACACAGGACGGCGCCGTCTGGGGTTGGGGCTCGAAACAGTCCACACCCGCTCCTATCAACGGATTGCCGCCAGTCATTTCCGTAACAGCAGGCGGCAGTCAAAACCTCGCTTTAACCAAAGATGGACAGGTCTGGAGCATCGGAGGCGCGTCAAAGCCTTCGCAAGTTGCCGGTCTTTCCCACATCCTCATGATTGCAGCAGGTTTAGATCATTATCTCGCGCTCGGAGAAGATGGAACTGTCTGGAGCTGGGGTGATAACGAATTCGGCCAGCTTGGAAATGGAACTCAAACATCCACCTCCGTACCGCAAAAAATCCCGAATCTTTCGAAAATCAAATGGATCGGCTGTGGCTACACCTATTCCTTCGCTCGAAGCGCTGACAGAAAACTATATGGCTGGGGAGACAACAACATGGGACAGCTTGGCGCGCCGCACCGAATCGCTTTCGCATCGCCCCGTGAAATCACGGTTTCAGATCTCCAAACCATCGTCGCGGGCGGTTATCACACGCTTTTTCTCAAGAGCGATTCCGCACTCTTTCTTTGCGGCCACAATTTCTTCGGTCAGTTGGGAAACTGGACGACGCAGGATCAAGCCAAGCCAGCTCCGCTTTGGAAACAATGTTTGCAATCAGAACGATAAGATGTTGAATACGGACTTAGAGCCAATGCAGTCGCGCGCCTTACTTGCTTTGAAGGAGTCGCAACTCCGAGGTTGGCAAGGACGAACATCGGATGTGGGCTTGTCCCGCCATAGCTTTAGCGACGGCAGATGGCCCGGGAATGCCAGCCACGTCAGCGGCAATCTTATTTCGCATAGACACAATGCATAGCCGTAAGGCAATTGACGCGTTCGGAATGACTTGTCCGCCGAAGCCTTGGCGAAGGAGGATAGGCAAAAGCTGATCTCGCACCGC
>Ga0207107_1030_pt1 | contig 36894 bp, 33 predicted proteins | sample Alteio_BWMinHeat_75_FD_153555 | JGI IMG/M metagenome (GOLD analysis project Ga0207107, IMG submission 153555) | Enriched cells from forest soil in Barre Woods Harvard Forest LTER site, Petersham, Massachusetts, United States -... | ecosystem: Environmental > Terrestrial > Soil > Temperate forest >... | reverse complement strand
TAGCCCCATACACTGGAAATCTAAATCAAAAAATTCCTGCCATTCTGTTACTATCACTGCAGCTGCGCTGTCTTTAATGGCCTCTTGCGCACTTTGCGCCCAAGTGACATGAGACAAGACCTCTTGCGCGTTTTTCATAGCAGCGGGATCATAGGCCACAATGTTTGCGCCCGCCTGTTGTAACCCTCGGATAATCGTCAAGGCAGAGCTTTCTCGAATATCATTGGTATTGGCTTTAAATGCAACACCTAAAATGGCTATTGTTTTGCCCTGAACTGAACCATCACAAGTAGTTATAATTTTATCAACCATCTGCATCTTGTGATTTTCGTTTGATTCAATCACTGATTCTACAATTGAAAGCGGCATATCTAATTCTCGCGCCGTATGCGCTAATGCCAAAGTATCTTTTGGAAAACATGACCCACCAAACCCTGGACCTGGTTTTAAATGTTCAAATCCAATGCGTTTGTCAAAACCCATTCCCTCGCTGACTTTTTCAATACGAGCGCCTGTTTTTTCACACAAATTTGCGATTTCATTAATAAACGCTATTTTGGTGGCTAAAAAACAATTGGCGGCGTATTTAATTAACTCCGAACTTTCAAGATCAATATAGAAAACAGGAATGTTTTGATTCGCAAAAGGTTTATAAACCGCGTCTATCTTTGCAGTTGCCTGTGGTGTCTCAACGCCAACGACAATTCGATCCGGATTCATAAAATCATACACGGCCGAGCCTTCACGCAAAAATTCTGGATTTGAAACAATGTCAAAATTTGCTTGGGGATTGATTTCTCGAATACTGGTTGCAATCATACGGCAAGTTCCGACAGGTACCGTTGACTTAATCACAATCACTTTATAGGCATCCAGCAACGGCGCAATGTCTCGAGCAACAGCTTCAAGATTACTTAAATCCGCTCGACCATCCTCAGGAGAGGTGGGCGTCCCAACCGCGATAAAAATAACTTCGCTGTGGGAGACAAGCTTTTGTAAATCTGTATCAAATACTAAGCGGCTATTGTGCAGATTTTTGCGTACTAAATCTTCCAACAGAGGCTCATAAATTGGAATTTGTGCAGCCTGTAATGCCGCAATTTTTTCTTTATTATTATCGAGACAAAAGACTCGATGCCCTAATTCTGAAAAACAAACTCCAGAAACCAAGCCTACATAACCAGTTCCAATCATTCCAATTCGGATCCCTTGAGACATCCACGCTACCCCTTATCATCGCTCGTTGCCAAAACACGCATTTAACGATAAACTACGACTTTTCTAGTATTTTATTCGTTTTTAATATTTGGCTGAGACTAACACATTTTTATGAAAATCACACTCGTTATTTCGACCCTAAACCCGGGTGGCGCTGAGCGGGTCATGACAACCCTGGCAAATGCCTGGGCAGAAAAACAGGCGGAAGTTATCTTTGTTACTTTTAAAGAGCCCGGGTACCAATCCTTCTATCCCCTACATCCCCGCGTTACCCTATGTAACTTAAATTTACTTCCACAGGGACAAGAAAGCCTTTTGTCCAAACTGGGCAACCGAGTCAAACGACTGTTTGCATTGCGACGCACTATCAAACAACAAAAACCAGAACTGGTTATCTCTTTTATGGACACGGTGAATATTACGACGCTGCTAGCGACCATAGGGCTGGGGATCCCGGTGATTATTTCTGAACGCATCGATCCTCGTTATTTTCAAATTGGTTTTTTTAATAAACTATTACGGAAAATAACCTACCCTTTTGCAAAACACATTGTTGTGCAAACCGGGCAAATATTGAACTATTTCCCCTCGACTCTGCATCCTCGTATTTCGATTATTCCAAATCCCGTTTCCATTCCACCGAAAGCAACCGACCAGAATAGGATCGATTTTGAAAAAAAACAAATCATTGCTGTGGGCCGTTTATTAAAACAAAAAGGGTTTGATTTGCTCCTTCAAGCATTTTCCAAGATAAACTTAAAATTTCCTGATTGGAAATTAGTGATTTGGGGAGAAGGTAATGATCGTAGTGCGCTAGAAACATTAAGTAATCAATTAAAACTGAGTACCCAAGTTTCTTTCCCAGGCGTAACAGACGATATCTATTCAGAATTATCACAAAGCTCTTTATTTGTTTTATCTTCCCGTTTTGAGGGATTTCCAAACGCCCTATGCGAAGCGATGGCAATTGGCTTGCCCGTGATCGCGTTTGACTGCGGTAGCGGCCCCAGTGATATCGTGAGACATCAAATCGATGGTCTGCTAATCCCCGCAGACAATATAGAAGCTTTAAGCAAAACCATGAAACAATTAATGGAAAACGCCGCGCTTCGCAAACAATTCGGCAACCGTGCCTCTGAAATTACCGATCGGTTTTCTGTAAAAAAAATACTGGGAGAATGGGATAAGCTCATCGAGAGTTGTTCACGCTTATGAAAATCACAATAGTCATGTCAGCATTAGATTCCGGTGGTGCGGAGCGCATACTCACCACGCTGGCAAACGCCTGGTCTGAAAGAGGAATAAAGATTCATTTGCTTACTTATCAAGAACCCACCTATAAACCTTTCTACTCCTTGCATCCCGGGATCACATTATGTAATTTAAATCTACTCAATAACAACAAAAATTTAGTCGTGCGCCTATGTGATATGTTCAGACGTCTCTCTGTGTTGAGACAAAATTTCAAAAAACAAAAACCAGAACTTATTGTCGCTTTTATAGACATCACCAACATCACAACGCTGATTGCTGCCATCGGGCTTCAAATTCCTGTGATCGTTTCTGAACGAACGGATCCTCATCATTATAATATCGGATTTTTCAATGCTCTATTACGCAAAATAACCTATCCGTGGGCAAAACATATCGTGGTGCAAACCTCACATTCTTTAAGCTATTTTCCAATAACTCTACAGAACCAAATATCCGTTATTCCAAACCCTGTTGCTATCCCGCCACAAAATTCTTACGATAAAATAGATTTTTCAAAAAAACAAATTGTAGCTGCTGGAAGATTATCTAAAGAAAAAGGGTTCGATTTGCTACTACTGGCGTTTGCTGAAATTCACGCAAAATTTCCAGAGTGGAAACTTGTGATTTGGGGGGAAGGCGCTGAAGGTGACTCGCTTAAAAGATTATGCGTCAGTTTAGATCTGGAAAGCCATGTTTCCTTTCCAGGCGTCACGCAAAATATATATGCCGCACTCGCACAAGGTTCTATATTTGTGCTGCCCTCTCGATTAGAGGGATTTCCCAATGCACTGTGCGAAGCCATGGCTATTGGCTTAGCCGTTGTCGCATTTAATTGTCGAAGCGGTCCCAGCGATATCGTACGAGATCAGATCGATGGGCTGCTGGTTCCACCGGAAAATGTAGCTGCTTTAGGCAACGCCATGGAACAATTGATGGGGAATATTGAACTTCGTCAACAACTGGGAAATCGTGCTGCTGAAATCGTACAACGATTCCCGATAGAACGTATTATGAAGGAATGGGATAGGATTATTAGTCAATAAATCGATGGTTTATTTATAGGAATGAACAGATAATACCGCAAATAATCAAACAGGCACTCAGTATAAATTTTAAATTGAGGGGTTCTCCAAAAAAAAGATATCCCATGGCGGGCACCAATACAAAAACAAAAGACATAAATAAATAAGCGCGACTTAAGGGGACTTCTTGTAAACACCAAACCCAACCCAGCGTTGTGATGCCGTACAATATGATGGCACTTATAAACACGGGCTCAAATATCAATTTAAGAAAAGAATCCGATCCTTTGAGTGAATTAGCGCTTAATTTAAATAAAATTTGCCCTGCAGCAATCATAAAGATGCATAAAAACAAAATGCAGTATCTGGTCGTTAAACTATTCATAAAAAATCTACCTTTTGTACCATTGATCATACCATGCTTGAAACATTAATACACCCCACAACGAATATTGCCAATTGCAACATGCCGATAAGTGCTCCATCCATCGCGTACGAATCAGTTCTGGATTTAATAACCCTTGATTTTTTAAGCGATCATCAGACAATAAATCTTCGGCCCATTCACGTAATGGCCCTCGTAACCACTCACCAATGGGAACGCCAAACCCCATTTTGGGGCGATCAATTAACTGGGAAGGCACATATCGATTTAATACTTGTCTTAATAACCACTTACCCTTTCCTTGACGAATTTTCATATGTAAGGGCAATTGCCAAGAAAATTCCACTACGCGATGATCCAATAAAGGTACGCGCGCTTCTAAACCAAGAGCCATACTGGCACGATCTACTTTAGTTAAAATATCATCTGGCAAGTAAGTCAGAGTATCAAAAAATTGCATCTGTTCTATAAAGTTTTTAAATGGGATATTTTCCGCTCCACTCCATGGATAAGTTTCAACTTCCCTGCCGCCCAAAACTATCTCTTCTGGATTTTCCCAATGGCTAATGAGTGAACGATAAAAATGTCGATCACTGGGCATCATCATCATATCTGCTACTTTATAAGCCTTATCGCCCATCAAGCGTGGACGCAGACTCGTCGGCAAAATGTAAGCCATTTGATCCCAATGCTGTGGTTTAATTTTTCGTATACCTTGAGCGCTTCTTTTTCGTATCCAATAAGGCAGTAACTTCATCCATCGCCAAATTGAATGCCCCAACAAATAACGACTATAACCCGCAAACAATTCGTCTCCCCCATCTCCCGAAAGACTCACTTTTACCTGTTCTCTAGCCATTCTAGAAACTAAAAAAGTTGGGATCTGGGAGGCATCTGCAAACGGCTCATCAAACCACACGGGCAGATCGGGGATAATGGCTTGCGCCTCATTAGCATGCAAATATAACTCGTGATGATCGGTTCCCAAATGCTTTGCCACCAAGGCTGCATACTTAGCTTCGTCATAGCCTTGCTCATGAAAACCAATAGAAAATGTTTTGATGGGTGCTTCACTTTGGGCTTGCATTAATGCAACTACGGTTGAACTATCAATACCCCCTGATAAAAAAGCTCCTAAGGGAACATCTGCCACCATTCTACGCTTGACCGCATCCCGTAATAAGCTATCAAGCTCTTCTATTAATTCATGATCTAAACGCGCTCTGCGATTTGAAATTCCAGCTTCAACAATCTCTTGAAAATTCCAAAAACGAGTTTCCTGTGTTTGCCCTCTGGGGTTTACTGATAAAACAGTTCCGGGTATTAATTTTTGCATACCCCGAAAAATGGATATCGGAGTGGGAACATAATTAAATCGAAAATATGAAGTCAATGCATCGGTATCAATCTCTGCTTTCCAAGCCGGATGTACGCTAAAGCTTTTCAACTGTGATCCAAAAAATAAAATGCCCGAATTAAAACCCCAATATAAGGGCTTAATCCCCAGTCGATCTCGTGCAAGAAATAATTGTTTGTTTTGCTTATCCCACACTATAAAAGCAAACATGCCAATTAATTTTTGACAAGTAGCTGCAACACCCCAAACTTCACAAGCCTCCAAAATGACTTCTGTATCAGAATGCCCCTGAAACTGGCATCCCTTTGCAATCAATTCTTTTCTTAATTCAGGTGCATTATAGATCTCGCCATTATAAGTAATCACCAAACGTCCACTGTATGACACCATGGGTTGATGGCCCGCTTCTGATAAATCTACAATGGACAGTCGCCGATGCCCCAGGGCCAGACCAATACTTGCATCACCCCACACACCAAAAGAATCCGGGCCTCGATGTGCAATTTTAGCTGCCATGCCTTCCACCAATGCCAAGAGTTCTGGATTGGGCATCGTTGCCTTAAAATCAAAAAAGCCAGTTATTCCACACATTTTAAGATCCAACAATTTTTTGTATACTGTGAGTGAAGGTAAAAATTTGAATGCACAGTATCTACCATCTTATCTCCAAAGATCAACAAAGTTATCAAAATAGATTCTATTGGCGAATTCAGCAATGATTGTTTTCTTTTTAAAATTTGTTATCATGCTGTTTGCAAGGTGATTTTGCTTTATTATTTGACAGGCATTCCGCAAATTACTGGTAAAGATTCATGATTAAAACAGGCATAACCAATATTCAAAAAATATCTCGAGGCGATCGGATGTTTTTTAACAAAGTGCTGAAAAATGTTTCTATCACGCTCTATGACCAAATTATACATGAGCCTAATGCTGATATATTAGCGGAACGAATACTATTGCGTTTTTCAGACGAACGAGGTGCCTATAAACGTACCTATGCCAAAAGATTTGAGGATTTTGATGCCCAGGTTGTGGAGGTTTTACAACAATATTTCAATGTAAATGATGCCCTATCAATTCAAGATGTGGGAGTCAGTGATGGTCGCACATCTGTTGATTTCTTTGAAAAACTAATTTTTATTTTTTCAAATATTAACTTAAATGCTTCCGACTTCAATCCAATGGTTTATATCCTCGAAAAAAATCACATCAAAGTCACTTTGAGTCATACGAAAAAAGTTCTTGAAATTGCATATCCTCCTTTTGTGTTTAATGCGATAAAAAAAGAATGTTATTGGTTTTATCCTCTTAACTATCTTGTATTGTTTTTAGTCAATAAATTTGTGGTGGGACCACTGCTTAAACTATATCAAGCCGAAAAAATACAAGCTAAAGAATTGTTGTTGTTTGCGCCAGCATCGTTAAAACTAGCGAACCAAGACCTTAGGTTTCAGCTGTCACAACACAATTTATTAACCCCTTTTAAAAACAAAAATCATATCATCCGCGCTATGAATGTTCTGAACCCTCCCTATTTTTCAAAGGCTGAATTTGAAATTCTTTTAGCCAATATGCACGCGGGATTACTCGATGGCGGCCTTTTAATAACCGGTTCTAATCAAGAAGCAGGCACAACCGTACATGGCGGGATGTATCAAAAATCAGAAATGGGGTTTCAACAAATTTGGAAATCAGGCAATGGTTCACCAATTGAGAAACAAATTTTAGAATTTAAGTCAATTTAAAATATCAATGATTGCGTTTTATATTAAGATGCGGATACAGACTCATATAGTTCCTCGTAGGCTTGCACACAAGCATCTAATGAAAAATATTTTTTAACCCGCGCTTGCCCCGCCTGCCCAAATTGTAAGGCTTTTTCGGGGTGATTTGTTAAATCTAAAATAGCATTGCCCAATGCTTCTGAATTGTTAGCTTCTACTATGTAACCTGTTTTCCCATCGACTACGGCTTCCTTGTTACCCCCCACATCTGTTACCACCAAGGGCAACCCTGCTGCCATACCTTCTAAAATAGCATTTGAAAATCCTTCATTTTCATAAGGACATAACACTCCAATGTCTGCACTAAACAACAAATCTGGGATATCTTGCCTCATGCCCAACCATAAAATGTGTTCCGATAAACCCAAATTTTTGGCCTGATTTTGTAAATTACCTCCAATACCATTGTCTCTTCCAACACAGATTAAACGCCAATGAATTGGCAGCTTGTTTTTGATCTTATTCAAAGCAGTCAATAAAGTAAGGTGGGCTTTATAAGGGATCAAATTGGCCACTTTAATCAAGACCAAAGCGTCTAATGGGATACCAAGCAATGTTCGCACTTCCTGGCGGGATTTGTAAGATGTAAAAGCAGTTGTATCTATGCCATTATAAATAAGTCGTAAACGTGATTTTGGTACTTTTTCTTCTTCATGTAACTGTGAGATTAAGGCAGCACAATTTCCTGTAATCATTGAAGTTTTCGTGTGTAATCTCTTCTCTAACCACCTCACTAACGGTCTACCCTGTTGATAGCAATTCAACGCTCGGCGACTCATGATTTTATGTCCTTTAAATCGAGCTAATCGTGCTGCCAGCATACCCACTATATAAGGTTCTGGTAAAAAACAGTGTAAAGTTACATTAGAGTTTCTCTTAAGATATGCGCGCAAACTAACAATAGCACATAACATCCGAATCAGGCGTCTGGGAAATTGTGGTAGCTTTTGAATCCAGTTTAAATATTTTTCGTTCAAAATACATAAAACTGGGATACCAGTTTTTTCTAAATCCGGTGCTAAAATACCTTTTTTGATGGTTGTAATAACACGAACATTCCACCCGGCCGCTGCAAGTCTAGGCAATACCTGTAGGAAATGTCGTTCGGTGCCGCCGATCTCTAAACTCGCAATAACAAATATCAGATTTTTTTTCAAGTAATTTGCCAACTATACTGCAACAACTGAATGTACGGGCACTGCAACAGCCACTTCTCGGCCTAATAAATTTAATAAAATGCGTACTCTATTCCCCTCCGACATTTTATCATATACACCTGTTTGACCTGCAAAAGCACCATCCAATACTTCTAATTTTGCGCCCTTTTCAAATATCTCAAGACACGATAACGGGACAACATCACTCACATCGGATCGCGCTTTAAGCGCTTGGATAACATCCAACGGCATCGATGCTGGACATCCGTTCAGTCGCACTAAATATGCAACACCCCGAGTAGAGTCTACGGGTAGCCAGTGCTCATTTTCCACATCCAATGCGACAAACAAATAGCGTGGAAACAGTGGGGCTAGCACAACATCAACTTTACGTGCATGACGCCGTACACAATGATACCTAGGCAAAAAGGCATCAAACCCCTGTGCAAGTAGATTCTCCAACGCCAGCTTTTCGCTGCGCGGCAATGTATGTACAACATACCAACGGATCATTGTTTTCCCTAGTGAATTATATTTTCATAACACTAAAATACCAACACTGACACTCTATATTATATTTCTCTCTCAAGCAAGATAAAAGCAATAACAATCATTCAATATTTATTTGAGTCCTGTAGGCGGCATTGCTAAGGATACTATATAGGGTGAGGTAAAGCGATTTTTGGGTATCCTTAATCCCAGACGTTCAAAAATCCAAAAAATTTTAGAGGGTACTGAAAGAGCGTGCCGGAGGTATTTATTATAGGGATGCTTGGAAAAAGCGCCGGAATTCACGGTGCTTAAGTTGATAGACATGAAATACTCGCATTCTTTTAAGATTAAGTGTGATTGTTCGTGAGCTTCAATAAGTTTTTTTTGTGTTAAAGGCATGTGAACATCGTACACTGCGCGATCAACATATTTTTGAATCCATCCAACAATACCCGGCATATTGGGAATAAATGTCAATAAATATCCCCCCGGCTTTACAAAAGCTGCACATGACTTTAAACAATCCGCGGTGTTTTCAAAATGCTCAACCACCCCAAAAGAAACAACCAAGTCAAATTTTTGTAAGAGATCGGTAGGCGGAGAGAATAAATTAGCACAATAAATTTCTCCGGGAATTTTGTAGTATTCCAGAATGGCGCGACTTCTGTCGCATCCAACCTCAGAATAATCTAAACCATAAATCTTTGCGTCAAAATATTGATAGAAATAAAGAGGCCAGATGGAATTTGCGCAACCAATTTCCAACACACTACACCCTTTTTTATCTCCCAATACCTTTTGGATATATTGATGAAACTGTAAATTGATGTAATTATCAAGACTATTATCTGTATGAACAAAAGGCTTCGGGAACTCAATCTGAGACCAATTGTCATCCCAATAAGATGTGCCTGCTTTATCTATTTGAGTCATTTAAGGCCTCCAGCTTGCTCCATTGAGTGGGATCCACAAGCGCAGGATCTGAGCACCCAAATTCAGTCCAATCGATATGAATATTTTTTTCCGAAAAATTTTTGGCATTCTGATAACTTTCTAGAATTGAAGCAAGTTCATTTTTTGACTGTACTCCAAAAACAATTTTATCAATAAATTTATTACTCATTACAAATATCATGCAAAGTGTTTGAACAGATACATCAAGTTTTTTGGCCAAATTTTGTATTTTTAATACAAAAGGCGCTAATCTTATTAGGTGTTTGGGGATAAGGTTTGTATCGGCCAATAATAATCCTTGCAAATAAATTGATCTGACATGAATTTCACAATTATTCTCTTTTAAAATTTTAAAAAAATCTTGATCTATAATGTTTTGATTTAATATATTGCTTGGAATTTGAACGACATCCCAAAGAAATTTATTCTGAATCAGCGCATATTCATTTCTATTATTCACGGAAACGCCAATTTTTTTTGTAATCCCCGCTTTGATAAGATCGAAAAAAAAATCCTGTCTGACCAAATCGGTTATCGAGGGTGCATAATGAAGCATTATAACATCAAAGCATGGTATATCCATTTTATTCAGTTCATTTCTAAGCTTGCTTTTTAATTCAACAAGCTGCCTTGGCTCGTAAACAGGTTCCCGTAAAATTTTATTAATAATTTTAAACCTTTTGGATGAAGCATGGTGGAAAGTACTAATTCTTAAATTTGCATCTCCATAAGTCTCAGCGGTATCCAGTGTTGTAATATTATGATCGTATGCGTAATCTAATATAGAAACAAAATTATTATAACTTGGTTGTTTGCCTGTGTAATTTGTAACACCATACGGCAACCCAAATTGTGCCGCTCCTAAAACTAACTCCATATTTTTTCCTTAATCATAAGGTACGCTAATTTCAATAAATGCAAGTAGTTTCCCGGACGACGAATGGGATTAAAACATAAACCTAATCCGTAATGATATATCGCTGGCCGGTATTGTCTGTGGAAATCATATGCTATAGCAATATACCAATTGATCACTGCGTAAGAACTAATACGCTGCCATACCGAAAAGGTTTTAAATTCATCATTAAATTTCATAAGAAATATTTTAGCATGATGCTTAATATAATCTCCGCTTCGCATGGGAGACTTATAATAAATTGACAATGGAGAATGTAATACTAAGATTTTACTTTTCTGAGCAATTTGATAAAGCCATCCCATATCTACGAAAAGCTTTAGGCTTTCGTCAAAAAATTCAGTGATACACTCTCGTTTAATAAGTAGATTAGTCCCGGCGCCAAAGCCACAGCCCTTTGTGAAAAGCTCATGTGCTTTAATTTCGTCAACTGCAGTTTTTATGTGTTCTCTAACTTCATTTCCCCTTTCAGAAATATAACACTCGCAAAATACACCATCAGCCTTATGTGTTTTTAAAAAATCAATTTGAGCCCATAGTTTTTCAGGTAACCATTCATCGTCTGAATCTAGAAAAGCCACCAATTCTCCCGTTGCAGCTTTTACTCCGCTATTACGTGCGCCCGCCTCGCCCCTATTGTGAATATGTTTTACATAATGAATTTTATGGTCACTATGCTCGAAAGCAAGCTCACTCACGATTGCTTCTGTGTTATCCGTTGAAGCATCATCTACTACGATGATCTCAAAATCCTGATAAGTCTGTGTAATGACGCTCTCAATAGCTCTTTTTAATAAAGAGGCTCTATTATATGCAGGAATGACAACTGAAACTTTCATAATCTTGGCTCTCTTTAAAAAATTTTAAGTGTGGAATGTGTTGCTAAAAAGTAAAATCGTTTCTATAAATCTCTCTTGTGCGAATGAGTCTGGATTAGAGAAATATTTAGAAAAATAATCTTGAAGAAAAGCATGATCTGCTTTAAATCGCCCCGCTTCTAGAAGAATGTCCTCAATCAGTTCCCAAAAATCTTTGTGCACTTCCCAACGATGTACCATACAATTATTTAGTATTTCAAAAAGCGGATCGGCATTAAGTGGTCCCATAATATCGACAAAAACACAAGGGACCCCTAAATAAGCAGCTTCAAAGGCAGCAGTTGTTCCATGGTATAACACAAGATCAGCTCTCAGAATGTCTTCATATAAATTTGCAATTTCACTTTTTTTATACAGCGGATTTCGAGCTGTTAAATCAGCAATAAATTGCACCGGCTGCGCTGGATGTTGTCTAAATAGAATTTCAATATCCGGTTTGAATGGAACATCATTTACTATTCTTTTTATAAAAGACATATCATGCACGACGCCTTGCAATAAAACCAAGATGGTTTTTATTTTTTTAGGGAACTCATATTTTGGGCTTTGCAAATAAACACCTGGCAATCTCAAGCTACAGGATTCAAACAATTTTTCTTCTGGATGACCGAAATGTTTCGACAGAATTTTTTTACTCATCTCGCCCGTTGTTAAAATTGCATCTGGTTCAGAAAAAGAATTTTTTTCTAACTTAAAAAATGCCCGTGAAAAAGCAGTGTGTTGATATCCAATATGTGCTCGTCTTGGAAGAGCCTCACGTGCTGCAATCGCACAACCCATTTCCCAACAGTTCCCTTCGTACATATAAATAACGTGTGCAGCACTGTTTTTAATGAGTAACTTTTCAAACGCAAGTTTAATTAATTGAACATGACAAACTTGCTGAGAACATGCCTTTTTTAAATCTTCTAAAATCACTTCTTTATATTCAGACAATGGAGGCGGTAACTGAATCCTGAAAAATGCCATTTTCAAAACGATTTTTAAAACATCCATCCAATTCAATACGTCACAATACGTATACACATCTGGAATATGCGCTCTTGAAAAATCATCAAATGTCTGTTGATTGAAATTTTCCAAATGACAGAAAATAGCAGATTTTATATTTCTTGAATTCATAAGAAATGGAATATCCCCAAAAAAAGGGTCTTTTTTATTTTTGGCTATATTTTTAACAGTCTCTGGAAACCAGACAGATGCAAAAATATAGCTATAATCCCCATTTAAAGCCTTTCTAAGTTTCGCAGCAAAAGGCCGAATGAGAAAAATCATATGCCGAAAAGCTTGGAAAACACGATTTATTTGATACACAAAAGAGGCCCATTTTCGAAAAAGACAAAAAATATATTCGTATGCGTTATACTGGAACTCATGATTTTTTTGTTTCTCACAGTATGAAAGCGCCATTAAATACCAAGAAAAATCCCGAAAAACTACCGTCACAGAATTTTGTTTTTTGATTAGCATTTTTAATCTGGAAAAGCTTTCCAATCCCATATAAAAACTCGATTGCCAAGTGTTTTTATGCGCAAATGGAGTACATTGGAACATCTCGTTGTTTACATTTTTTTCTCTCGTCGTTGAAATGATTTGATTATAGTAATCGAGAAATTCTGACGCCTCTGATGTTTCTAAAGGAGGGATTTCTAAAAATTGATCTTTAGAAAGATCGGAAAAATCTTGCGCTGAAGCGCAAAAAAGGTACGCCACTTCATCTTCGTCGCAATATTTTTTACAAAAAGATAGTCTAACCATTATCCATGCATCACATCAAAATGGCTGTTATAATATTTAAAAATAATTGGCCTCCACAACACAATTTTCCCGATATTTTCAAAAGTATGAATCAAACGCTCTGTATTCTGAAGAATAAAACTTTGAACGCCTAAAGGATTGATTTTCATTTCGTGCTTCTTAATCAACCGAGACTCCCTGTCAAAAAAATTCAAGTAAATAGGTTGTTTTCTAAAAGTTGGATTTGTATAAATTAATTCTATATCTGTGCAATCCGATAAAATTAACTGCGGCTTATAGGTTGTTGATTTGACTGTTCCAACCACGCTGGAAATTGAACTGTTGCGCGTCTTCGATAAGGCCTGAAGATTTCCATGACAAAAGCTAACAAGATTCTCTCCTCTCCGATGATATCCGACATACCCGCGTTCCGTTAAATGACATTTTTTATCTTTTAACTTGGCACTTGCTGCAGTATGATGAAATATCGCAAATGTCCCCAATCCAGCTTCACCTAAAAAAGAACTGATCTGAAAAGTTTTCAGTTCGAACGGAGCGAGACTAAGCATTTCTCTTTTAATTTTAATTCCATTATTATCAAAAAAAACCAATTCGCATTCTTCATAAAAACGCTCTTCGGAAAACAAAAAGGAGGAAATATTAAACAGTTGAAAACGGGTATCCCATGATTCATCTGAACGCCAAACAAATAAATCGCTCACAACAGAAGAAGAGTCATAAGGCTTTAACTCCGACAGTTGTTCTCCCTTAAATTTTTGTCTAAATCGATGACCAACAGCTGAATTCACAATATGCTTGTAATAGAATGATGACAGTTTTTTCTTAAGCATCAGATTACCCCAAGATTTTTTTAAGCCAATCATCTTTAAATTTTCTTTGAAAATAAAGCCCTTCCCCAAAAACAACTAATGACGCCGGCGGATGCGTATGTTCAAAACTTAATTGCCTCATATCTGGCGAATGCGAAAAGTAGATTGGAATACCTGCAATCGAATTCGAAATTGCTAATACTGGAGTCTCTGTGGGGATCTCTACAGTATCCAAACTGATAATATTGCAAGAGTTATTATAAACCTGAGTGGTGTGAAGAATTACCCCTCTTTTAGGATCCACAAAATGCAACAAATGCTCACGAATTTCGGGTGAAAGTGTCATATTGACAAAAATAAATTTATTTTTTATTTCGGGATGGTTCTGAAACATGGGTGATAAGCTCACAAGACTGCCTTTTTTAATATGAACAACCATCTCGTGCTGATAATCTCCCTCATAGCTTGTTGCTGTATGTTCTGAATATATTTTGATATTCCCACGCCACGTGGGCATAAAATACATATGATCCGAGACAATCAATTCAGCTGATGATAAAGGTAGATCCTTGTAATGAAAAAACATAAAGGGACTATCGGGAATATTTTCGGGCAGATCAGAATGATGAAATTCTATCGCTTCATGTGGGGCTATTTTTCCAACTACTCGATAATGCCAATTTTTTCCATCTGACCAGGTTACATATACTTTCTGGATCTCATCTCTGATGGGAAACCTCTCCTGGCAAGGAAAGTTTACAAGCGTCACGCTACTCTCTAAACCCTCAATTTTTGGAAAGAAATAGTAATTCATTTTATTAAAGCCTCTTTACGTGCGCAATTTTCCATTGGAAATACATAAGGGCCGACCAAATTGGGTAAAAAACATTATTATTACCCTCACAATAACGTTTCCATAAGCCCTGAATTTTTGGGATATTTAAAATATCTTCCTCGTTTTGAGAAAATGAAAACAGAATATTTTCACCCCATTGTCGATAGTGAGTCCGAAGCCAATGTTTCATAGGAACATGAAAGCCTACTTTGGGTACATCCACCATCTCTCTGGTCAGATACTTCAATAAAATCTTTTTCAAAATAGATTTAGGATTTTCAGCTGAGCTCAAAAAATAAGATGGGATGCCTCTCGCAAAAGCAACTAGCTCGTTATCCAAAAATGGTACTCGAACCTCCAAAGCATTCGCCATGCTTGCACGATCAACCTTAGTTAACATCCCATCGGGCAACCGAAACTGCTGATCATAATGTAATAAATTCTGGAAACCACTGAGTTTATCCAAATGGAATTTTTTTTGACCCATTCCAAACTCATCTAAAAAATTTGACTTTAAAAAACTTTCGACAGGCAATCCTAAATAATTTTCTTCGGAAAAAAAATTCAATATAGTCTCACAGCTTAATATGCGCTTTAGATATGGCAAACTTTTTTCTGGGGATTGTAAAAATGGCTTGCTAAAAACTTGTAAAACCCTTGATGGATTGGAAGGTAAGCATTTTGATATCCATGGCCTCAATGATTGGGGGATGAAATTAATTTTATTCCATGTATTTGCCGCTGAGTGATAGCGAAAATAACCTCCAAAAAGTTCATCTGCACCATCTCCTGAAAATGCAACCTTTTCGTTTCGAGAAACTGTCTGTGATAATAGATAAGTGGGAATGCATGAAGCATCGCCAAATGGCTCGTCGTAAATCCATGGGATTTGATCTAAACAAATTTTCACATCGCTGGGCTTTAGAACAATTGTTTCATGTTTAACCCCAAAATGTTTTGCTATTTTGTTTGCTCTAACGCTTTCATCAAAATCAGTTTCCGCATACCCAATAGAATAAGTATTCACTGTTGTAATCTTGGATAGGAGAGCAACAATCAAGCTAGAATCGACTCCACCGGACAAAAAGGCAGCGATTGGAACATCACTTCTAGCATGCCTTTGGATTGCACGCTCTAATATTTTCTCTAATGCTTCAGAAGCCTCCGCTGGGCTTTTAATTTCAAACGCCCTGTTTAAACTGGAAGAAATCTTTGATTCACTGATTGCGCCATTTCGATCGATTTTTAATATTGTACCTGGCGGTAATTTATAACATTCTTGATAGATAGCGTTAGGCGCATGTATATACTGTTGAGAAAAATAATCAATTAATGCATCAGGATTAAGGCTTGTCTTAAATGACGAGAATTTCTTTAACGCCTTAAGTTCTGAAGCGAAAAGAATCCCGCCATTCACGCGCGCCCAATACAATGGTTTTATTCCCATTGAGTCTCTTATGAGATAAAGAGATTTTTCATGCTTATCCCACAAAGCAAAGGCAAACATACCATTAAAAGAAGAAACAGCCTTTTCGACACCCCATTGTGAAATAGCTTCTAAAATAACTTTCGTATCAGAACTCGAATCTATATTTCCAGTTAATTCATTTTGAATTTCAATGTAATTATAAACTTCACCACCATAAGAAATTACGTAACGACCATTGAGCGATGTCATCGGTTGATTGCCATGTGCAGTCAGGTCCAGAATCGACAAGCGGACATGCCCTAGTCCAACTTCTCCCTCTGTCCATATTCCCTGGTTATCGGGTCCACGATGGTATAACACCTGAATGGCAGACTTCAAATTTTCTTGATGTTCCGTAATATTTTTATGAACGAAAAATCCAGCTATACCACACATATTATTCTCTGTAAAAAATATAATTATTGAGACGCAGATCTCCATCCGGATGATCTTGGCGTTTTAAAATAAATCCACAAGAAAGAATTTTATCAAAAGTTTCCCGATCTTTATCTTTCAGATCAGAGGTCAGCTCAATTAAAATTGACTTGAGTTTTGAAGAATGCAGCGTCTTTTCAGAACCCTCTATCACTAAAGCTTCCGCACCATCCACATCAATTTTTATATGATTGGGTGTTTCCAAGCTAAATAATTTAATAAAATCATCTATTCTAAACCCTAGCGTTGCTTGTGAATGTTGGGGTAAAAAACTATCACCAAACTCATTCGTTTTTCCCTTGAATGATGTATGTGCTGCGCCATCTGAAATTGATTTCATATTCAAAAAATCAATGGTTGTTTGATCGGAAAACGCTAAACAAAAGGCATGGATTTTAGAAGACAATCGATTTAAATAAACATTCTTAGCAAGAACATGAAAATTAAATGGAGAGGGTTCAAAAGAATACACACCAATATCTTTCTTAAGCGCCGCATATAAACTATAAATACCAACATTTGCGCCAATATCCCAAAAAATATCATTTTTGCCAAAACCATTAATCCATTCAATTGTTCCTGGCTCTTTAGTAAGTAAAGTTTGTCCTCGCCATAAGCATAATTTTGATGGCGCATAAAATTTAATGTTGTGACAATCAAAGACAGAGAAGTGATTGATTGAATCAACGAGTTGAGGAAAATGATCCCCACAGACCATTTTTAGAGAGCGTGCAATAAATTTAAAAATCATGCTCATGGAAGTATAGCTTTAAGTTGCATTTTTATTTCCATAATATAAGATTTCATCAGTTCATTTAAATAAAAAAGTAGTCCTTTATTTTTTGCGATGCTTAGCTCATAACCTTGAATAGCCTTTTTACGCTTTTTATTCCACTCCTCAACTTCACGATGCGGAACATATTTTGCCTTTAGATCAATTTTTTTCAGCTTTTCAGCATATGTTGATTTTGGATCTCGACAAATTTCCGAACCAAGCTCTACCGCTAAAGAAGGCCTCACATAACCCAAATCAATTTCTTTTTGAATTTCATTCATCGAAAGAGCGTTCTGATTTAACATGTTTTTCAAATAATCAATCCAAATGTACCCAAATGGATTCTCTAAACTAACCCAAGGTTGAGTCGGAACATTTGTAAAATGCACAAGATTAGTTGTCTGATCATAGTAATCCATACTATTCCAGCTTCTAGAGATACCTCTATGGATATTTTTTTCTTCTAAAAAACAAAGATCTGACATCATTTCTGCGTAGGTATATTTTCCATCTAAGCCCTTAACCAATTCCGCTAATCGCCATGTAGCTTTCTCACAATTAATAACCATAACAGAGGTCTCGTTACGATTTAACTTTACAGCATTTGAACAATAGCTACTATCTCGACCATCCAAAATTGCAATGGCCTCGTCTTGCATAGGCACTTCCCATAAAGTTGCAATATCTTTGAATACCAACATATCAGCATCTAAATAGATTGCTCGGCCTTTGTATTGACATAATTCAGGCACTGCCCAACGCGCAAATGAAAATCCCGTTCTTTGCGATTGCCTCACATCCACAGGCTCCGGAATTTCTAATTTTTCCAATGACTCAATCTGGAGCGGATAAGATGTCGTTGCTTTGATTGAGTGTTCAAGAGCCTGTACGGCAAGACGTTGCGAACGGTCAGCGCCGACAAATATTTTAATCGAATCACTCATGCTGCTACACGTTCCTTTAGTTGTCTATTCTTTATCCAAGGCATTTTTTTAGTTAAACCAAAAAATACTAGTCCAAACAATACCGGCAACACCCAAAAGAAAGTGACTACCCATATTTTTTGATTTTCAAATGGTGTAACCTTATACAAAAAATACACAAAAAAACCATGAAATAAATAGATTTCATATGTTGCCTTTCCTAATAAAACAAAAAAATTCTTTACACCTCTCGCACGAACTGAAAAGCCAGCATAACATAAAATTGCCGCACTCATTAAGAACGGAACAAAACGACCTTCTATGAATAAATGAGACCAAAGTCCACCAAAATTTCTAGTGAACACCACAAATATAAATAAAATGAGCGCGACCATAAAAAATAATTTATTTTCTTTGTCGGTAATAGAATAATGATGCCTGCCATTGCGTGCAATAAACATTCCGTATAAATAAAAAGGTATGGCGGAGAAAATCATACGATCATCAAAATCATATAATCTAACGATAACCCTGCTTGACGCGCCAGCAAGAATAATGCTGCATGCTCCAAATATCAACACTAACTTTAAAGGTGTAGTATTCCTGTATCGATCCAGTATTTTCCAAGTTTGAAACAATAGCGGTGTTAACAAATATAACTGTAGTTCAATAACAATTGTCCATAAAACGCCATTTAAAGGCATAGATTCCTTAACTTTGATAACTGCGGGAACAAGCGTATATAGATCATTGATAAATGGATTTTTTTCAATATAGGCAATAACCAAATAGGATATAAACAATAGTGGGTAAAGTCGTTTCATTCGTTTTAAAAAATATTCTTTTACAGAATTACTATTTAAATATGAATAGTAATTTAAATAACCTGAAATAATAAAGAAACACCAAACAGCCAGTGTGCCCGGGGTGCCTAAAATAGCTGGAAATAATGTTGGAATAAGATGTGAAAAAATGACATATTGACACAAAAACCCACGATACAAATCAATTTTATTTGAAATTTGCAAATTATGTTGTATCACAAATATTCTTCTTTTAGTGCATCAAAACTTTGTCGAACCGACGGCATTTCAGCACCCAAATAATTTGAAATTTTTTGAGTACATAATGACATATCGAGTGGCCGCATAGCTTTCAAGTTGGCTTGCTTTAAATATATTGGCTGGACTAAATTTAAATCAAACTTAAAATATTCACCAAATTGTAGAGCAAAATCATTTTTACTCAGACGCTCACGCCCGCACACATTAAATATTCCATTAGCACCTCTGTCAATTAGCTGTATGATGATATCTACAAGATACGCCATGGATATCGGAGTAAAATAAGAATCCAAAAATGCTGGAATAGGTTCTTCACGACTATACCTTGCCCACAGCCAATCTGTCAGCGACTGTCTCCATGAAAGACCCTTCCCAAAAAAGTTAGTACGAATCACTAGCGCATCAGGAGAATTTTCTATTGTTACAGATTCACCTTGATGTTTAGTCATACCATAAACATTAAGAGGGCAAACTAAATCTGTCTCTGAATAAAAAGACCGTGTTCCATCAAATAAATGATCTGTAGAAATATAAACAAATTTACATCCAATTTTTTTGGATAAAACACTTAAAGATTGAGCTGTAGCTTTATTTAATTGTTCGGCTAATTGTGGATTTGATTCGCATTGATCAACATTTGTTAAACCTGCGCAATGGATAATAACAGAAGGCGTAAATTCGGTTATTATTTTTTTCACGTCATCAATTTTCAATAGATCAATTTTTCTGGAAATCAAATGTTCAGACTTAAGATCTAAAAAATGCATATTTTCTAAAGCTAAAGTTTTGATATGCCGCTTTATCAAAACTTTCGCAAATGCATGCCCCAGAAGACCAGAGGCTCCTGTGACACACCAATGTTCGCCCTTCTTATAAGTGTTCATATATTCTTTTTTCAATTAAATTACCTGACTTCATTTCATATACTTGGTTGCAAATTGATAAAGGACGGGTACGATGAGAAATAAGAATAATGGTTTTTTGGTCTTTATATGATTCTAAAGTATTACAAAACCCACTCTCCGTTTCAGCATCCAGAGATGCAGTTGCTTCATCAAAAATAATAATTTCCCTATCAAAATAAAAGGCTCTGGCAATTCCAAGCCTCTGCTTCTGACCACCTGACAATCTTGAACCGCGCTCGCCCACAGAGGTATTAATCCCATCATCTAGACTGTCAACAAAGTCGTTTAATTGGGCTTGGCATAAAGCCCAACACACTTTTTTCTCATCAATCTCTGAATCATGCAATCCAAAAGCAACATTCTTTTTAATCGTATCATCCAGTAAAAAGATAGATTGTGGAACATATGCAATCATTGATAACAAGTTAGATTGCTCCGAATCTTTTATCCGTTTCCCATCAAGAACAATATAGCCAGAACTTGGCGTCAATAATCCCACTAAAATATTAACAAAGGTTGTTTTGCCTTGTCCTGAACGACCCGTAATGCCTATTACCGAACCCTTCTTCAAGTGAAAGGATAAATTTTCTACAACTTGCTCGGTTTCATAGCTAAAACTCACATTTTGAAAAGATAAAGATGAATCAAAGCGATGAGGGACCATCGATTGAACCGGCGACAGACAATTTTCAAACATGCTGGCAGCATTTAAAATAATTTCAATAGAGGGTTTAACAGAAATAAGAGTATTCGTTTGGATTGACAACCTCAAAATTGAAGGCAAAAGCCGTAATGCCGAAACAATATAGAATCCGACCACACTTAAAAACATATGGGGGTTTGTTGCATTTAAAACCGAATACGCTAAAAACACGGAAATGCTGACCATTAAAATGGTTTCAAAATATACTCGAGGCAAATTTTGCATGGCATTCAACGATGCCGTAATATGAGCCTGTTTTTCGCGTTCCTTGTAAAAAAGTGATTGAAAAAAATTTTCGCTCTGCCAATTTTTTATTTGAGCTATGCCCTCTAAGCTTTGCTGAATAACGCCTATTGTTTTATGAGAACTTTCGTGCCGTTTTTTTCCTAACTCTGTAATCTTTGGACTTACAATTCTCAAATAGAGAAGCCCTGATAACGCAAAGGTAGTCGAGACCAATGCAAAGATTTTTACACTAATTAACAATAAATAAGCACAAATTCCAAGAAGAATAAAAGATTCACTTAAAATAATGACAATAGATTGCAAGGCTGTTGAATACCCCATGGGAATGGAAATTGCTATATCTCTGATCAATTTAGACGATGGCGTTGCGCTAAAATATAAAAAATCTTTCGCCAATAGGTTGCTGAATTGCTGGGCTGCAAAATCCGCCTCATCACGACTAATTTGTTTCGTGATTCTCTTATATCCTATGAAAGAAATAAAACCACGTATCAACGTGAGCAAGAGAAAAGATACTATAAAAAAAATAGTTATCGCCTGAATATTTTGAAAAGGCGTCCATTCTCTAACGATTTTTACAAAAATTGAAGACTGAAAATGATCCGCATTCACAAATGCTTGAATGATTGGAAAAATAAGTCCCACATTGCATAATTCTAACATTGAGATTAATAAAGTAATCGAAACTAAAGGGAACAGCTTGCTAGGCTTTTGGTATCCAATCGCCTTCAGATATTGTACAAAATATTTAATCATTGCATCACTCGACTTAACCAATCATTTAATTCCACTTTTCCCTGCAATACTGGAACACCTTGGCAAGCTGGCTGCTCTTTAAGAAAAATGTGTGTTGGATCATAATATGCAACAGGAATTCTTTTGGCGCTTGCAAATAAAGCGGCCGAGGTAAAGGGTTGACAAATAACGGCATCCACCTGCTCGCAAATTCGCTCTGGCGAACATTGGCTGTATGCTATTTTAACATAACTAAGCAATCTCAATTGTTTCAACATACGAAAATATTTAGGACATAAACGTTTCCCAACACCTCGTTTCGGTTTGATAATTAGTAAAATATTATTTTCTTGACACCATGCCTGCAAGTCTTCAAAAATTGTTTTTGATATTGCAAATGTATATAAAGAGGTTGGTCTACCAATTTTAGCCATAAAAGACTCTTTAAAAGGCTGGACATCAAAAAGAGCAATTTTTTTGCATTCGGGCATCTCTAACTTATCTTCTGAATCTTCTAATGGAATAGGCGACTCCTCAACGTATATCTTAACTTTCGCCTGCAGAATCTCTTCCAAAAATTTTGCGTGGTTTTGATGAAACGTATGATAAATTGGCCATGTCATAATTCCATAACCAGGCATTAAGCCATAATCCCCTATTGCTAATTTTACATTATACGTATTCGTCGCATAAAACAATAATCTTATCTCAGAACCTCTTTCTTCCGCGAGATGCGTCCATAGAGGTCTGTAAATATAGCAAGAGTTCGAAAAAATAAATAAACTTGGCAAGTCTTCCGCTTGCAAACATTCAACATAATAATAATCTACTAACTCTTTAAATAAATACAGCAATGTCCATTGTCCCAAAATACCCGCAATCATTACTTTTACTGTCAAGAAAAGTGACCGCATAACAAATTTTATTTTTTTCAACCTATTTAAAGAAGGAAAGGGGTAACGAGATTCTAAAACAGTATCACTGATTTTTCGTTGTTCCTGGCCAATAATCCAATATTCTTTTTGATTGAATTTCTCCCGAACCCAAGATATAAAATTTCTGAGTTTTATTTTTTCGTTGCTAAGAATCGCTACCGCGGCAGGAGGAAAGCCAATCAATACGGCCGCTTCCGCAGACGCTGGTGATTTTTCATATCTACACAACAATTCAAAAATTTCAGAAAGCCCTTCTCTAAACTTTAGAAAAATATAATACACAAAATAAATCGATGAAAACTTATTTAAAAATACCGAGTTCTTTTCCAAAAAAATCTGCCACGATTGTGGAACAGGCAGTATTGTCTTAAAATTTGAACCGCCCCTAGACAACATGATCGCCGAGCTTAAACCTGTTTCTAAAAGATCTCTCAACAATTTTTGCCGTAAATTAATTTCAAAGATAGGCCTCACTTTCTTTGGAAGCATCCATCGTAGAAGAGGATAAGATATTGGTATTTTATGATTTTGCAATTCATTCAGAATAGCTAATATTCCACTCTCGCCTTCTAAGGTTCGCACTTTTTTAAAACTGCCAAGCAGATGTCGAAGATATGAGAATACATATCTTTCTTTCAATCGATTAAACACTGTTTTTTTCCTTGATCCAAATTTGGCGCCCATCAAACGTGGTATCGTTTTCAAAATGATGGAATCCAGATTTTAGAAAAACTTTTTGAGAAATGATATTGCGTTCCAGAATGCCTGCTTGAATCTTTGAAATCCCACAATACTGAAGCACATAATCTGATACCGTCTTTACCAGAAGACTGCCAAAACCTTTTCCTTGTAAATTTTTAAAAATTAGAACACCTTGCCATGCAAACAAGCCATTCCAATCAATGTCATGTAAACGACTCGTCCCAACAAGAGTGTTCTCTAAAAATAAACCAAACAAGTAATTTTTTTCCGAATTCAAATGGGCTCGTATGAAGTCTTGGGTAGATTCAAAAGTATGCGTAAAGCCCTTTGAGGCCCCCATATGCTGTGTTATTTGAGGAGAGTTTAGAGAATTTACATAATTCTCATGAACGTCTGTTGGCTGCACGATGCGGACGCTACAATTGCGATGCTCCAAACCACAAGAAATTACAAGACTTGAACTTTCAATTAGAGTCTTCATATTCCATATTCACAACACTCGCCCAAATGGGAGTTTGATCAACAAAAGAGGATACAATCTGATGAATTTCGGGATTGCTGTCTAAATATTGAATGATTTTTTCGATTGGAATGTGGGGCGCGTGCATTTTGAAAGTGTTATATATTTTTCTACATAAGATCAAATCTTCAGGATAATCAACGGTTAACCTCAAATCTAAACGTCTCAAGCGCTGCGGCGGTTCAATAATTTGAATTTTAAATTCATCTGGATGGCGACGCGCATAGGCTGAACAAAACTCACTGCGTTCGTAATCCCCTCCCTTGGCATGGCTTTTTTCAAGAGCATCTAAAGTATAAAGTTCAAAATTCACACCCTCGGACATAAAATCCGTCACTGTAATATCATTTTTATTTTCTTGATGTTCTAACCAAGCTTTAGAAACCAGTTCCCAAGCTACAAAGGGACATTCAGAAGTAATTCGAAAAACATCCGTTGCTTTTCCCATACGTCCACATTGAATCAATCGCCAAAGGACGTCTTTTTGACTCCCAAAAATATAAGAAATTTGATGTTTTTTGGCATAATCAACAAAAATTTCGTTTTCATGTCCTTCTGATATACCCAAAACAATCTCATCAATTTCCTGACAGGCCTTCATCCCCGCAATCAGGTGATCCAAAATTGTAATGTTCCCTGAGATATCTAGATTCTGCAGTGGTTTTCCGTACAAACGTGCACCACCCGCTCGACAAGCTAAAGCCGCAACCAGTCTTCTCTTATTCATGTATTACTGCCTCTAAAGTTATGCCATGTCCCTGTAAAACTTCTGCTTTTAGTGGCTTCCCGACTAATTCCGACATTTTGAATACACCTTGCATGTTCTTAGGACGGTTCAACCTAATATTGGTATCATTTAATATTGTTCCCGCTGCTAAATGTTTCGCTGCTACCACACGTTTAATCGCGCGATTACGATAAGCAACTTCCTTTTCCGTTAAATTTAGACTCTCCGTCCCTAAAGCCATATGTAACTCGTGCATAGATTGAACATAGCGCGCAAAATCGCTCACACCTAAAGCAGACGTATAGTCTTCCATCTCCAACTGACGATCGAGCGTTATATGTTTTTCGAATAAGTTCACACCTAATCCAAGTGCCACTGCCGACAAAGTTACTGTATGTTGACCACTGCCATCACTATGATCCATAAACCCAATATTTTGAATCCCTAATCGCTCTCTCAACGCATTAATCCTAAATAGATTGTTACTATCCAACGGCGTAGGTTCCGCCTGAAAACCATATAAAATCGCAAAATTTTCTCTATTGGATAACTCGAGCTTGCTTATCAGCTGCTCTATCTCTTCCAGATATATGCCTCCAACAGAGAGGTAAACGTAGGTATCCAGCGCGAGAATAGCAATAATCAACTTTTCATCAAAAAAGCAAGTGGAATGAATTTTAATCCCTTCCGGCTTGATTTTTTCAGCAAGTTCAAAAGATTGATTTCCAAAGATATCAATAATAAATTCGATTTGCTGAGCTTTAGCATAGGCTCTTATCTCACTCCATGCCTCTATTGACATTTCCAACTGTTTAAACAGGTCATAGTACTCATACCCCTCTTCTGCTAAATCGTCTGCATAAACCACTTGAAACTTAATGGCATTAGCACCAGCCTTTTTCGCACTTCTAATCAATAATTTTGAAAGCTCTACTGATCCTTCATACCCTTGTGCTGCCTCAGCAATAATATAAATATTACTCATCTACAAATACCCCAATATTCAAAGGTGTTCCAAACTTATAGTTGCCCGCGGCTCTTTTCCCTAAGATTTTCGGTAAAAAAGAGGGGGGCAATCCGTAACCAGGCCGAATAGATTTCACATGTTTTTCGGTAAAAACTTCTCCTTCGTTAATGTCTTTAACAATATAAAGGCTTCTTCTAAAGGCAATACTTTTTCTTTCGTTATCTGATCGGTGATAGTTAATTTTTCCAATTGCGGATACTACATTTTTTGTTTCTTCACACAGAAATTTAAGCTCCTGTGGTTCAAGCGAAAATGCTGAATCAACCCCCCCATCTTCTCGGGCTAAGGTTATATGTTTTTCAATCACCCGTGCTCCCAAAGCAACAGCCGCAATAGCAACGGTTGTCCCTAAAGTATGATCGGATAACCCAATCTTACACTGTGGAAATCTATTTTTTAAATCAATCATGGTTGCCAAGTTACAATCTTCAATGGGCGCAGGATAGGCGCTCACACAATGTAAAAGAGTGAGGTCAATACAACCTGATTCTGTTGCTGCTTTAACAGCGTTCTCTATTTCCTCAATACTTGCCATGCCTGTCGACATAATCATTGGCTTTTTTGTTTTTGCTATGTAAGAAATTAAAGGTGTATCAATAAGCTCGAAGGAAGCAACCTTATAGAAAGGAACCTGTAAAATTTCCAAAAAATCAACAGCTGTTTTATCAAAAGGCGTTGAAAAAACTGTTATCCCTAACTCTTTACCCTTTTCAAACAATGCAGGATGCCATTCCCACGGGGTGTGTGCCTCCTGATATAACTCATAGAGCGTTCGTCCATTCCATAAGCCTCCCTTTACGACAAATTCATCTGAATTATGATCAATTGTAATCGTGTCCGCTGTATAAGTTTGTAATTTTACTGCGTCTGCGCCAGCCTCTTTTGCCGCCTCCATTAGTTTAAAGGCACGATTGATATCACCATTGTGATTACCAGAAAGCTCAGCAATAATGTACGGTTTAGTAGACATAAAAAAATCCATTTGGTTTTTCTGAAGTAATTTTAAATCCTGCTTTGTTCAAGGCACGTTGCGAAAATATATTTTCTTTAAATACAAAAGCATTAATAGGGTTTCCCAAAACAAGACTTTTAGCAAAATTTAAAGCTATCGTTCCAATTCCTTTTCCTTGAAATTCTGGCAATATATACCAACTTAACTCCCAAAAATCATCGCCCACACAATAGTCTAAACGTAAAGTCCCACACGGTTTTCCATGAGCAATAATTTTTTCAAACACAACATTTGGATTTTTAATTTTTTCATAAAACCACTTTTTATGATCTTCATAGGAAGGGCTCTCTTTATTAAAAGAAAATTTCCGTATTGCTGAATTTTGCTGCCAATGAAAAATTAAATCAATATCTTTCTCGCATATTTTTACGTGCGAAATAAGGCGACTCGACGCGTCATGATTTTCCATCAAGTAATTCATGACTCTGAATATTCCCAGCCCATCAATTTTTGGTAATATAAAATCATGTTGATAATTAAAATTTATATTATCGTAAAATTCTTTAAATTCTAAATTAGGAAAACTAGGGAATTCTTTAACTATAGATGATTGATTTTCTGCAGTTTGCACAAGATATTGTGGCAAACTCAAACAACATCTTTCCCAAACACTACTGCCTGCTGCGCCAATAGCCAGATCTGCTTCATACATAAGCTTTGGCATATCTGCATCAACATATAAAGTGCATTCACACGGAAAGTCCCGAATATAGTTTTTGACAGACTCGACATTCGATGATGCAAAACCTAAAACAATATCGATTGCACCCTTAAATCCAGATTGCTTGATCATCTCTAAGGCTTTTAGCGTATAATTTTTAGAATCTCCCCCACCTAGGGAAATGAGTATGCGCCTTATTTCCGTTGTCTGGCGTCTCTTTTCTACGGCTTTTGGCCTGAGTAGAATAAATTCTTTGCGTAACAAAACATAATCAACCCCAGCCAATATTTCACACTGTTCTGGTACTAATTCTTTGTAATCACCTGCATCTCGACCATAAGTTTGATCAAGCAAAACATCGCAGTCATGTTTGCGATTGGCTAAATCATCAATAACCATCATTCTTTTGACAAAGGGCCTGAAATGTTTTTCATAATTTTGATCTAGTCCATAATGATCAATAACCAATAAATCACAAATTGGAGGATTATGATAAAAATCCTCCGGGTCAATTCTTTGAAAACGTTTAAGGGCTGGAATAAAATCGTAATTTTCCAGAGTAATTACTACCTTACAAACCCATCCCCGTTCAACTAAAGCATCCGCGAGAACGCATGAACGTATTGCATGCCCCGCACCGATATCTGCTGAAGCTTCAAATCTAAAATAGGCTTGTTTCATTATCTGACTTTAAAAATTGGTTGAATAACAGGACATTCCAAATTTGCACATAAATCTCCCATTAAGAGATGTTCAGCTAATTTTTCCAGGGTTAGTTTATAGGCATTCATAATAGTTTCAAATGCTTCTTCATTCATCGCAAATGAAATATTGTGACTAGATAATATTAATACACCATTACGAATCATTTCTTTTTGGAAAAAAGTCTTTATGGTTGCTGCACTAATATTTTTGAAATCTAAAAATGATATAATCTTCCATGGTGCATAACCCATAAATTTCACAACATCTTGTAAATTTAGATTGTTAATAATCTCTAAAACACCATCGGACAATTTCTGTCCAAAATTCCATAAATGTTCTATCACGGGCTGCCTTTGCATTTTCTTGATTACTTCTATGCTGGCAGCTATTGACAAGGCTTCTCCGCCAAACGTACCAGAAAAGAAAATCTGATCCATAAATTTCATGATTTCTCTTTTCCCAACAATGGCAGATATAGGCATACCATTACCTAACCCCTTACCAAAACAGGCAAGGTCAGGTGTTACGCCAAAGTATTCTTGCGCCCCTCCAAGAGAGAAATGAAACCCCGTCACAATCTCATCAAATACTAAAACCGTATCATGCTTTGTCGTTAATGCCCGAATACCTTCTAAATATCCCGGATTAGGGGTGGTAGTATTGGTAGGTTCCATAATAAATGCAGCGTATTGATTCGTACGCAATTCATTTTCGACGCTCTCCAAATCGTTATAAGGTACCGACTTGCTCAGATTAGCAACATCTTCTGGAACACCTAATTTTCTACTGGTAGTCCCAATATACCAATCTTGCCAACCATGATACCCACAAACCAAAACTCGATCTCTTTTAGTATATGCCCTAGCAAGTCTGATGGCAGCAGAAGTGACATCTGTTCCTGTTTTTCCAAACCGTACCATTTCAGCACACGGTATCAGTTCTGTCAGCAAAGAAGCGAGCTGATATTCCAAATCTGTTGCCAAACTAAAACTAATGCCTTTATCTAACTGTACCCTAATCGCATGATTCACATCCTGATCGTTATACCCCAAAACAATAGCCATCAGACTGCTCACCAAATCAATAAAACAATTACCATCTATGTCCCATATCTTTGCCCCTTCTGCTTTATCTATAAACAAAGGCGATATTCCTTCTGGATACTGAAGGTAACTTTTACTAAAAGTTTGGGAAGCGAGCGGAATAAGCTCCAGGCACTGTTTAAGCAGAGCATTCGATTTTTGAAAATTCTTTTTCATTGTAACCCCAAAACTTCAAGAAGGTTTCTGGTTATATATTTTATATCTTCCGTATTTAAGTGTACATGTAATGGTAAAGAAAGCGTTTTTGCATAATAACTCATTGCTCCCGGCAGTTCTGATGCAAAGCCATGCTGACTATAATAGGGCTGAAGATGCACGGGTATATAATGAACTTGACTACCAATTTTTCTTTCTGACAGTGCCTTCATAATAAAAGCACGAGAAACACCTAGTTTTTCAAAATCAATTAAAACTGTATATAAATGCCAGCAAGGATCTGCATTTTGAACCGCCCGTATCGGAGCAATACATTCTTTATAGGGTTCTAAAATTTGATCATAAGCCGATTTTAAACTTCTACGTATCCCTTTGAAGTTTTCCAACTTGTTTAATTGGCTTATCCCCAGCGCCGCTTGAATATCAGTGAGGCGATAATTATAGCCAATCTCTTGCATTTCATAATACCAGGGATTTATTGTATGAGCATCATCGAATGCCAAATCGACGTTATTAAAATGACGAGATCCTCGTATCATGCCATGAGATCTCAAACACTTCATTTTTTCGTACAATATACTGTCATTGGTTGTGACTGCTCCCCCTTCACCAGTTGTAATATTTTTCACAGGATGAAAGGAAAAGATTGTTAAATCGGCATATGCATTATCGCCAACAGCAGATTTTAAATTATCTGCAACAAAAGTTGTCCCGAGAGCATGGCAAGCATCTTCGATAATTTTGATGTCGTATTCTTGGCATAGCTTTCTGATCGCAGCCGTACATGCAGGCTGGCCAGCCAAATCAACAGGGTATAAAGCAACCGGTTTCTGTGGAGATCTTTTAATGGCATCTATTACATGAGATTCTTCTATTAATCCGCTGTTCGGGTCCACATCACAAAATAGAATATTTGCTCCACAAGTTCTGGGCGCATTTGCTGTAGCTAAAAAAGTAATAGATGGAACGATGACATAATCACCCGGCTTAATGCCCGCTACAATACTTGCTAAATGGAGCGCCGTTGTACCATTTGAGCAGGTAATTGCATATCTAGCTTTTACTATATTGGCTAGTTTTTCCTCAAATTGATCGACCAAGGTTCCACAAGTAAGATTGGTCCCCCGCAATACTGCGCATACCGCATCAATATCTTCCTCATCAACAAACTGCGCACCATAGGAAGCCGTCATTAGTCTTGATGAAATATGCACTGCTTTAGTTCCTCTACTGTCATCCAATGCTTATTATTGTCACTTGCATAATAAAAATTATGATCTACTGGTTGTCCAATTTCTTTATTGTAAGGCGAATCGTACGAGATTCCTCCCCACGATGCGCCCGGTTTGATCAAGAAGAAATCTTTAAATTCCAACGTATTCCTTCCTTCATCTTGAGGAACCATGATTTCATGTAATTTTTCTCCAGGACGAATACCTACAATTTCTGTTTGACACTCTGGCGCTACTGCATTGACCAAATCTGTGATACGCATTGAGGGAATTTTAGATATAAATACTTCGCCTCCTTGCATGAATTGCAAGCAATTTATAACGAACTCAACCCCTTGTTCTAAAGTGATCCAAAACCGTGTCATACGTTCATCCGTTATTGGAATCACGCCTGTTTTTTTTCTCTCCATAAAAAACGGGATCACGCTTCCCCTTGACCCTATCACATTACCATATCGCACAACAGAAAAACGCGTTGATTTTGTCATGCTATAATTGTTTGCTGCAACGAACAACTTATCAGAACATAATTTTGTTGCACCATAAAGATTGATAGGGTTTACAGCTTTGTCAGTTGAGAGCGCAACTACCTTTTGAATGCCACAATCTATAGCCGCATTAATAATGTTTTCTGCCCCATGCACATTTGTCTTAATACATTCAATAGGATTATATTCAGAAGAAGGCACTTGTTTGAGAGCAGCCGCATGTATCACAATATCCACGCCATCAAATGCGCGCTTGAGGCGGGTTTCATCTCTTACATCTCCTAAAAAAAATCTTAGCCTCTTCTCATCAGGAAACTGTTGAGCCATCTCAAATTGCTTTAATTCATCTCGTGAAAAAACGATCACTTTTTTAGGTGTGTACTGATCCAACACTTTTTTTACAAATTTTTGTCCAAATGATCCAGTCCCACCAGTGACTAAAATTGTTGCATTATGCAATAAATCTTCATTTTTCATATTTCATTCCTTATAGGGATGTTGATAATATTGACTATCGAAAAAAATTAAAGGATTTTTACTGGGCTCATGATAGGCCATATCTAAAACTTCACAAATGAAAATTATATGGTCGCCAGCTTCTACCATTTGTTTTATATAACAATCCATTGAAACAAGAGAGTTCGGAATATAGAAAAAATTTTTCTTCTCTAGTTCCATGAAAGAAAAATTTCTTCCTCCCGGAACACTACATTCTTTCGCCAATCCCAATTGTTCGCTCGAAAGAATATTAATGCTGAACACGCTAGCTTTTTTGAAATTTAAAAAAAAATTACTCTTCGATTTTAACGAAAACGCAACAAGAAGGGGCTCAAGAGAAACAGAAGAAAAAGAATTAATGGTTAACCCTTTGCAACCTACTAGCCCTTCATTTTCTACAAGCAACACACAAATGCCTGTTGCAAATTGAGCAAACATTTTTCTAACAGCCGCACTATTGCGCTCCAAAGTAATTCCACAATTTCTTGTGACGTCTAAAACTTCTGCATCATTCATTTGATTTCTCTGATTTCACCACGGCTACCGCAGTCTGGGTGAAACTCCCCCAGACTGCCCAATTAATAACTACGCACCCACACACACCAAAGGCGCTGTTTTTTCTTACTGCTCCTGCAATCGATGCGTTCTAGAAACATGCAGTAATAATGGCGTTAAAATTTTACTTTCTGGCATCTTGGCTGCCAAAGACTCAAAGGTCTGTTGTGGTGCGCAGGTATCTGTCACAACCACACAATCAAAATCTTGGAAAACAGTAGCGTCCATCACAAAATCTGTCGTCTCCAGCAATAGGATAGTTAGAGTCGTTTTTTTAGCTACTAGTAAGGCAATCTCTGCTAATTCACCCTTTCCAACCAACAAAACATGATGCCATCCTCGAACAACACATTGCTCATATAACTCACTTAATTGATTTTGGGCATCCTTAAAAAAATGAAAAGACGAAGCAAGATACTGTCCTGTTAATTTTGTTTTTTCGATAAAGCCTTGGGGAGTTAAATAATAGGCATAACGCTTTGCAGGAATATGTTGTATTTTTATCCAGCCTTTCTGTATACACCGCTTTAAATAAGAATTCACTAACCCAATAGCAACCCCTAATTGAGCTGAGAGCGCGCGCTGAGAAATTTCGGGGGTTATTTCAATCTGACTGATCATATTTAAGATTAATTTCTCTTCCAGAGTTCTCTTATGCTCTTGCAGTATTGCCATATAACCTGGTACCATATCTCTAATTTAAATAACTCAAATTCTTTGCAACCATGTTCATTGCATGAACAATAGTATCAATGCCCACAATGGATGGCAAGCTAAAATATACGACGGCTCCCAAACAGAAAAAGTTGCAAAGATAACTCTTTAAATTTTCTAAGTAAACTTTTATTTATCCATAATTTGCTTTAGCAAATCAGCAATGAGTCCAAAGCAAAAAATAATGATGCAGGTAAGCAAACCGCCTATTCCAAGATAGAAGCCACTTGTCAGCCCAAAAAAAGCAGACATACAAAAACTAATCAACGCTCCTGAAAAACAAATAAGCGCAAAAAGAATAAATATTTTAAGCGGATTATAATAATTGATGGCTTGAAGAATATACTGGAGAGTTCGAAGAGAGTCTTTTATAAGCCTAACCTTCGTTTGCCCCTTCCTTTGATGATAAGGTATTTCTACATATTGAACCGTTTTTCCAGTCATCATATAAGCAAGCGTCATCGAAGTGGTAAAACTAAAAGTATCGCAAAGATGTTTAAAGTACTGCTTGACAACGGATTTCGAAAATATTCGAAACCCGGAATTAATATCAGGAATAGATCGCCCTGCTGTAAATTCCACCAAAAATTTTAGTATCTTACGAAGGGGCGACTTGATGATGGACTCACGATAAAATTGCCCCGTGCGTTTTCCAACCACCATGTCGAACCCCTTTTCATATTCCGACAATAAATCTTTTAAATGTTCAAATGGATACGTTAAGTCGGCATCGGTAATCACAATGGTCTCATACTGCGCAGCCGTAATTCCATCTTTCAGGGATCTGCCATACCCTAGATTATGGGGATGACGTATCGTCTTAATAGGGGATGATTTTGATAGATTCTTGAGACGATTAGGGGTCTCATCAGAAGACCCGTCATCTACCACAACAATCTCCCACGGACTGATTTGTAACTCATTCAGCACTTTTTCGATATGCTGAATTGTCAACAAGATCGCATTTTCTTCATTATAGGCAGGAATGACAACACTGATCATGATGATTTTTTCCTTATAATGGCATACAAAGATTGACCAAAGAATTTTCTGGTCAATGGTTGAATCAATTTCGAAAGAGGTAAAATAAATTTATTGAAAAATCGAATTTGCGTATTGACCGCCTGATCATTTAAAGATTGATGAGCCATAAATTTATTGACCCACCACCCGATGCCACCAATAAAATTAAAATAGGACCATTCAACAATTTCTCCCTCACATCGCTCTGTCAAGCAACGAAGCGTTGAAATCGTATATCGGCGATAATGGCCTGCTAAGCGATCCAACTCGGTGTAGAGCGCTTGAAAAGCAGGAACAAAGAGTAAAATATGCCCACCCGCGGATAGCGTATTTAGCATATTCTCTAATGCTATCTGATGATTTTCAATATGTTCCAGAACATTGAAGCATATAATAGTCTTAAATTTATTCTCCTGACCGCCCTGATGAATATGCCCTAAAAAATCATTTGAGGCTAAATCTGCTTGAAAATATTGATTACTAGAGTGAAGAGAACGCGCATGATTCACAAGAGCCTCATCAATATCAACGCCCACATACTGTTTAATTTCCTGAGGCAGATACCTATAAAATGCCCCGTGTCCAAGGCCGATTTCCAAAAACTTATCCTGAATATACTGAGAGTAATAGCTTAAAATCCATTTATTATACCCCTCTGCTTCCAGCATTGCTGCTGAAAATGTAGAGTTGGATATTGGTTCAGTTGAATAATGATTATTCATAGACTTTCCATCCACATGCTCAAACAAAGCAACCCAAACAACTTTAACCCATTATCGGCTTTCTTGTTTTCATGAGCCTCATACAATTTTTGGATCTCTTTCTCAGAAAACCACTCTCGAAATATTTGATTATCCAACATGCGCTCTCGACTTTCTTGTGTCAGCCATTGAGAAACCGGCGCATTGAAGCCCTCCTTTCTAGCATAGATATTCGAAAGAGGCAAGAATTTTTCTTGACTCTTTTTTAAAAGAGCCTTCGTACGTAAAAAATTCAATTTGTACTTCATGGGCAATCGAATGACCCATTCTGCAAAAATATGATTCAGAAAAGGCGCTCGCACTTCTAAAGAATGGGCCATACTCATGCGATCTACCTTGACCAAAATATCATCCACTAACCACGTTTTCAGATCAACATATAAATGTTGCTCTAGTAGAGAACACTGTTCAACATCCCGATAAAACTGCTTAAAAATATCAAAAGGATTATGTTTGTTAACTTCTTCCCTGTGAGTAGCCTGCAGTAAAGACTGTTTTTCGTTTTCTGAAAAAATGGTTCGCCAGGAATAATGAGCCATTTGGGCGTTTAATTGCAACCCTTTAAAAAATTGTCGCACTTTATAGTCAAAAGAAACCTTATTCAAACTAACCGGGAGAAAGTCAACACCTCGAGATAAAAATGACTTAAAAGGAATTTTGGACATCCATCCATGCAACTTGTCCGCACGATATGTTTCATAGCCAGCAAACAACTCATCCCCCCCGTCCCCAGAAAGACAAACCGTGACTCTCTTGCGCGCCATTTCAGCCAAAATGTAAACTGGAATCATGGAAGTATCTGCAAAAGGTTCATCTGCAGCTGCAACAATTTTTGGCAATAAGGACATGCGATCAATAGAAGCAATTTCCCAATGGTGATCAACGCCAATATGAGAAGCAACGCGTTGAGCCTTATCTAATTCGTTAAAAGAGTCATCCTCAAATCCCATGGTAAAGGTTTTGATATTGTTCGACTTTTGAAATCTCGCCATGGAGGCCACGATTGCGGAAGAATCAATCCCACCGCTTAAAAAAGCACCTAAAGGAACGTCGGATACCGTACATTTTTGGGTCGTTGTTTTTAAAGAATCTGCGAGTAACCCCACAAGCTGATCTTGGGGTAAATTCCATTTGGGCGCTTGGAATTGCTCTGCCAAGGACCAATAAGATTGCAGAAGAGGTGCCTTATCTTTCCGGATTAGCATATAATGCGCAGGGGGAAGCTTATGGACATTATCCAAAATACAGCTTTCCGTCAAAATATAATTCAAGGATAAAAACTGAGAAATAGCGCGCGAATTGAGAGACTTTGGACACAAGGGGTGCTGTCGTAATGCTTTTAATTCTGAAGCAAACACAATGTGATTTGTTTTGTGAAGAAAATAAAAAAGAGGTTTTTCACCAAAACGATCTCTGGCTAAAAATAATTGCTGCTCTTGCGCATCCCAAATCGCAAAAGCAAACATACCTTCCAAACGCAAAAGCGCATTGACTCCCCATAATTTCCAAGCTGCCAACACGACTTCGGTATCACTGTGGGTCTTAAAACTTAGCCCTTGTTCCAATAAAGAATCTCGCAGTAGCTGAAAATTATAAATCTCTCCATTAAAAACGATAATATAACGCCCTGAAGAATCCATCATGGGTTGATTGGCGTTTGCGGAGACATCTAAGATTGATAAACGCCGATGCCCGAATGTAATTGGATCCCCTTCCCATAATCCACCTGCATCCGGCCCTCTATGCACAATTTTGCTCATCATGTTTGCAATAATCGTGCGGTTTTCTGGCCGAGACCAGGATAAACTGCCAACTATTCCGCACATGATAAGCGCATATTTCCAAGTGAATTTTTTTGCGTGAACTGGTATCCCATAATAATAAGCAGGGCAAAAAGCAATAAGCCTGTTGAATAGGTGTAACGTGGCAGTGGCGGCTCAAATAGACATATAATAGTCAAATTTCCCAGGTGAATCAAAGTGGAAAAGATAAAGGCAAG
>Ga0207107_1029_pt1 | contig 37734 bp, 43 predicted proteins | sample Alteio_BWMinHeat_75_FD_153555 | JGI IMG/M metagenome (GOLD analysis project Ga0207107, IMG submission 153555) | Enriched cells from forest soil in Barre Woods Harvard Forest LTER site, Petersham, Massachusetts, United States -... | ecosystem: Environmental > Terrestrial > Soil > Temperate forest >... | reverse complement strand
CGTTGCTATACTCCCGCCCAACTTCGCGCTGACTGGAGGTGCTCATGTCGTCCCGCAGCCTGTCGATTTTTCTCGGATTCACCATTGCAACGCTCGGCGTATTTCTTGTTCGTGCCCAGAGCCCTCATGCTTCACAATCGAGTACGCAGAGCACGGCTTCTCCCACGCCGCTGATTCTCGAAGAGAATGATGGCGAGCACCGTTTGCGCCGTCCTCAGGGGCCAGCCGGTTCGGAGTCCGTTCCTGAATTCATCATCAAGATCGACAAGTTGAATGGAAACGCGGAGGACTTTTACGTCGGGTACGAGATTTTAAAACCCGGCGGAATGATCCCTTTCCACAAACACCACAATTCCGAAGAGGTAGTCATTTTGGAAGAAGGCGGGGCTACCGTAACGGTCGGAGATAAACGATCAGTAACGGGGCCGCACGCCATAGTCTTCATTCCCAGAGAGACATGGGTGTCAGTTGCAAATACTGGAATCAGCCCCATTCATATGTACGGGCTCTTCTCGCATCAAGGATTTGAGAATTTTCTTCGAGCGCGAAGCGTGCGCCCCGGAGAGCCACTGACTCCACTAACGCCTGAGGAACTCCGCCGTGCGGTTGAGGAAGGGCACTTCACGCCCTGGGATATCTCAAAGGGCCTATACCCACCGGGCGTACCGCATCCCTAGCGCAAGTTTGAAACAAGCGCGGCACGCATTCGTGCGCTGCAAGTGCGCTGTTGAGGATAACGTAGAAATTTCTACTTCTGGCGAATCGCGTATCGGGGACGAATGACGGGATACTCGGAAGTTATCCACGAGGCGGACGAACTGCCGCACCCGTTCGCCTCCCGATTTATGAGACAGGTCCTAGGCCCTGACCTCCCGTGCAACCATGACCTGCCCCGTGCATCCAACCTGGCATTGAAGGCGGGGCTGGCCACACGCCGCCTCGCGCCCACAGAAAACGCAAAGGACATTCAGGAGGAGAGAGATGGCCCAAGCGATGACAGCGGATCAAGCCGTGTTCTTGCTGCAAAACTTGTACCTGGGGACCTTGAAAACGGAAAGCAGGACAACGAAGAAAGTCCTCGAAGCCGTTCCTGCGGATAAGGCGCAGTACAAACCGGACCCCGCATCAAGAAGCGCGATTGAACTGGCGCGGCATATTGCCGCGGCGGACAACCGCTTTGTCGAGACCGTGATCAACGGCGTCTTCGACACCAGTCCGTCCATGATTCCGGAGAACGTCAAGGCGCCGACGGAAATTGCGTCGTGGTATGAGCAGCGTTACGCGAAGAATTTCGAAGCGCTGACAAAACTTCCGGGCGAACAGTTGATCAAGATCGTGGATTTTCGTGGAATGTTGCAGCGGCCCGCGGTCACATTCCTTATAACGGGTTTGCACCACACGATTCATCACCGCGGCCAGCTTTCTTCCTACCTGCGATGCATGGGCGCGAAAGTGCCCTCGATCTACGGCGAAAGCTACGACGACGCCCAAGCCCGAAAAGCCGCCCAAGTGTGAAGCCGTGGGAGCGGGGCTTGCCTCGCCCGTCTGCCCAGCGAGATTTCCAAAATATTCATAGGACACAACGCTACGAGGGTTGCGTGACGGAAGTACGGCCCGGGAGCCGGTGCTTTTCATTGTAGAGGGCCTGGTCTGCGGCGCTGAGAATGTGTTCGATATTCTGGCCGTCGCGAGGATATTCGGCCACGCCGAAGCTAACGGAAAGCCGTGGCACTTCGACATCTTCGCTGAGGCGTTGGGAAATGCGCTGAGCGACCCGGCGAGCATCTTCGCTGCAGGTACCGGGCAGAACAAGTGCGAACTCATCCCCACCATAGCGGGCTGGCGTGTCGATAGCGCGGCAGCTCAAGTGAAGAACCTCCGCCAGGCGGCAAAGCGCGAGGCTGCCCACGACGTGCCCGTGCGCATCGTTGATTTTCTTTAAGCCGTCGAGATCGAGCAGGATCAGTGAAAAAGGGCGGCCGTCGCGCCCGTAACGCTTGATTTCCGAACCGAGGCGGTCGACCAACAGGCGGTAATTGGCAAGGCCAGTGAGCGGGTCGCTGACGGCCAGAACGCGCGCGTGTTCCTCCTGACTGCGGCGTTCCGTTGCCTCCGCGCCGAAAACGAGCGTCATCAAAGCCATCAGTCCCAGGAAAGATTGCAGGAGAAGCAGTGAATCGTTCGGCGACTCACGGACGAAGGGCCCTCTCCCTTGCACGGTTCCAACAACTGCGATTGCCGAAAGCAGGCAAATGGCGGCTGAGGATTCGCGCTGGCCGAATCGAAAGGCGGCCCAAACAAGGAACGGCGTGCAAAGAAACGTCCAAGGATCGCCGCTCATGCCCGTGTGGAACAAAACTCCGAAGATTGCCGCGGCTGTGGCCGTCAACGAAACAAGCAAAACGCCCGCTTCCAGGAATTGACGCTTCGTCCATTTCAAGGACCGATCCGCTCCCCAAAGCAACAGGAAGGGTGTAAATATCAACGCCCCAGCGGCGTCGCCAAGCCACCAGGTCCGCCAGATAAGGCCGAACTGTTTCCACGGCGCGAAACCTCCAAGCGTCAGAATCGCTACGCCAAATGTTGCCGCCACAGCGGTGCTCAGAACTCCGGCAAGAAGGGCAAAGCGCAGAATGTCCCATGATCTGTCAAAGGCATGCTTCCCGTTGGCAAAACGTACGACAAGAACCGCGGCGAGGACCGCTTCCAGCGTATTGCCCGTGGCAACGCCGGCCGAAGTGAGCACGGATCCAGCAGTCGTGAGATTGACCACAAAGGCCCCCATAAAAATAGCGGGCCAGAAGCGCAAACCGAGCGCCAGCAACGCGGCGATCGCGAGGCCCGTTGGAGGCCACACGGGCGAGGCGCTAGGATGCACGGTCGCCAAGCGAAGGCTGAGCTTTGCAACAAGGATGTAAGTTGCGCAGACTCCCAGGACGACGAGAGCGTCTTTAAGAATCCGGGACCGCAAAGCGCTCGAATCGCGTCCCGGAGGGGTCGAAATGGTGGCTCCGGGGCCAGAGTTAGCCATGTTGTTCACTCAGGACCCCTTTTCGGAGACCCTGGGCTTTTATCAGTAATGACACAGAAAGTATGGCAAAGAACATCATTCTAAACCAATGGTTTCAGAAGGGTTAGTAAGGAAATGACCCTACGTCATTGGTACGAGAAACTCACCAGCCATACGGCCAGCCGGAACGTGGTCGGGTACAGTTACCGTTACCTAACGTCGCGGACCGCAGTTCGGAACGCCGCTTCTGTTAATTAACGGACGACCCCGGAGAGAGGCGAAGACGCGGTCGCGTAGAGGCGCTTGGGCATGCGGCCGGCGAGGTGAGACTTGCGGCCGGCGATCACGGCGTCGCGCATGGCTTCGGCCATGAGCACGGAGTCAGCGGCCTCGGCGATGGCGGTGTTCATGAGCACGCCATCGGCGCCGAGTTCCATGGCGACGGCGGCGTCGGAGGCAGTGCCGACGCCGGCATCCACGATCATGGGAACTTCGGTGATGCGTTCGCGCAGGATGCGCAAGTTCGCGGGATTCTGCACGCCGAGGCCGGAGCCGATAGGCGCGGCGAGCGGCATGACCGCTGCGGCGCCAGCGTCGATGAGTTTACGGGCAGCGATGAGATCGTCGTTGGTATATGGAAGTACGACGAAGCCTTCTTTGACGAGGACGCGCGTGGCTTCGATGAGCTGCTCGGTGTCAGGAAAAAGCGTTTGCTGGTCGCCGATGACTTCGAGCTTCACCCAATTCGAAAGGCCGACTTCGCGGGCAAGCCGCGCCGTTCGAATGGCTTCGTCGGCGGTGTAGCAGGCGGCGGTGTTCGGCAGGATGAAGATTTTCTCGCGGTCGATGTAATCCAGCAGCGATTCCTTCGATTTGTCCGTGAGATTGACGCGGCGAACGGCGACGGTCACCATTTCCGCGCCGGAAGCGGCGTGGGCGCGCGCCATTTCCTGGAAGCTGCGATACTTCCCCGTTCCAACGATGAGGCGGGATTGGAAAGCACGGCCCGCGATGACCAGATTGTCTGGCATAGGAAACCTCTTCAGGATTTTAGACCTTCAGAGGCTCGCGGACAAATCGAAGAAAGCAGCAACAGCAAAACGGCCGGCGGTCTGCGGAAGCCCGTCTCTCGCACCGAATGTTGCGACGCAAAACGCGTGTGGCGGGTTTAGTGGGCGCGCGGGCGCAGAAGCCAGCTTAAATCCACGCCGATGCCAAAAGAGTAGCTGTTGAGCTGCAACGGGATGCTGCGGCTAAAGTCAAACTCGAGATCCAGGTAGCCGACCGGTTTGTAATCGATTCCGGCGTTGAAGCCATTGTCGCGCACGAGATCCGCGGCGCCCGTGGAAACGCTGGCAGTGGTGAAGCTCTTGCGGTTTGTCGTCTTGCCGCCAGAGGAACACTTCGCGGCGGAGCCGCAACGAAAGACTCGGCTAATCACCGTCTGATTTCCCCACGGAGCAACATCATAAGCGGAGGCCGAGAAACTGAATTTGCCGGGGTCGTATTCGACGCCGCCGTTGAATTGCGCGTTGTAGCCGAAAGTGATGAAAGGACGGTGAAAAAATTTTGTGTCCAGGACGGAGTTGCCCGCGCCGAAGTCGAGGAACGGAGAGATATCTCCGAAGGCGTGGTCGATATGATTTGCGAGATTCCAAGTCGCGTGGCCGGTGCTGAGGCCCTTCTTCGTGTCGCCGGTTGGAGCGGTGAGGTGCACGGCCGAGCTGAAGTTCAAGGTCAGGTTAGGGTAGGTCCACCGTAAGTCCGTGAATAGGGTACCTACGCCAATACCGGAGACGGCGCCGGGATTGTTTTTCTTGATGGAAGAAGGCGTGCTGACAAAATAAAACGGCACGCCGGCGTCAATGCCAAAGTGACGCGAAAAGTTGTAGCCGACAGCGGATCCGAAATCGTAAACGGCGCCGTCACCGCTGTAGCTTCCTTCGAACTTGGCTCCCAGCGTGATTCCAGGCGTGAAGCCACCGGGATTATCTTTTGCCCGCCCGCTGGCGGCGGGGATCGGGGACTGCGCGAAGGACGCGGGACAAAGAGCCAGAAATAAAAGGGCGTCGAAAAGAGCCGCACGGAAAAACCAACCGCCGCTGGAATGGAGATTCTTCTCTTTTGAGTTTGCGCGTGAGAGCACTGTTCCCCTCCGATTTCTGCTTCGCTTTTGCCCGATGTGCCGGATGTTTGATCCGGTCTGCAAAATGTTCACTGCTAGATGTAGCTGAGAATTGAGGCGGGCGTTATTTGGTTCGATTCCAGTTTACGAAGATGGGATGCCTACACCGTCAGGAACGAGTGAGATGGTTTCGCGGGATGAACCTGTACCAAAGAACAGCGGGCCAGAGGAGCGGGAGCCAATCGAACGAAAGGATTCAACACGGAGGTCACAGAGAACACAGAAATAGAAGCGAGGAGATCGAAAAACATTTACCGCTCTCCCCGAAATTTGCGGCGGCGGATTGGGGCAGAATGGACATACGATTTATTCCTGAAGAATCGGGCGGGGTTCGGCGACGTCAGCGTAGAGGGATTCGATGACGGCGGCGTACTGCTGCTCGACGACGCGGCGCTTGAGCTTGAGGGTGAAAGTGAGGCCGCCGTTGTCGAAAGTAAAATCTTCGGGGAGGAGCGCGAAACGCTTGATGGTTTCGTATTGCGCGAGATGGACGGTGAGGCGCTTAATCTCCGCATCGATCAAAGAGCGCACCCACGGATGCGCGGCCATCTCGGCGTTGGAGGCGAACTTGATTCCCTGGTCGGCAGCCCTGGCGGCAACGGTGACGGGATTGGGGACGATGAGCGCGGCGATAAATTTGCGCCGATCGCCGACGACCATGGCATTCAAAATGTAGGGACTGGTCTTCAGAGTGTTTTCGATGGGCTGAGGAGCTATGAATTTTCCCGCCGCCGTTTTGATCAAATCTTTTTTGCGGTCGGTGATGAAGAGATAGGTGTCCTTGTCGAGATAGCCGATGTCGCCGGTGGAGAACCAGCCGTCCTCGGAAAGCACTTCGCGGGTGGCTTCGGGATTTTTGTAGTAGCCCTGCATGACGCAGGGGCCTTTCACAAGAATTTCTCCGTCCTCGGCGGCGCGGACCTGGACGTTAGCAATGGGTTTGCCGGAACTGCCGACGCGATTGTCCGGATAATTGCTGGAGACGATTGGAGAAGTCTCCGTCAAGCCGTAGCCCTGATAGATGGGAATGCCAATGGTCCAGAAAAATTCCGCGAGCGCTTTGGAGAGAGGGGCGCCGCCGGAAGAGACGATGCGCAAACGGCCGCCGGTGCCCTGGCGGATTTTCTTGTAAACGAGTTTATCGGCTAGCATCCACTGCGCTTTCAGGGCAAGGCTTGCTGAAGCTCCCGTGGCGCGCCAGGGAGTCGCACCCTCGGCCACTTTTATGGCCCAGTCGAAAATCTTTCGCTTAATGCCGGTGTTTTTTGAGCCTTGCTCGACGAGGCGGGCGTAGATTTTCTCGAAGAAGCGCGGGACGGCGGCGATGATCGTTGGACGGACTTCAAGGAGGGCCTGGGCGACGGAGTCGACAGACTCGACGTAGGCCAGGGCAGCGCCTTGAAAGAGGTAGATGTAGTCGCAGGTGCGGCCGTAGACATGGGCGAGAGGAAGGAAGGATAGCGCGACGTCCTGGGCGGGATCGAGGCTGAAGTCTTGGCCGAGGTCGGTGACATTGGAACAAAAATTGGTGTGCGTGAGCATGACGCCCTTAGGCTCGCCGGTGGTGCCGGAGGTGTAGATGATAGAGGCGAGCTGGCCGGGAAGGACTTGCGAAGTGCGCAAGCGGTAGGAGGAGATGTCCGCCGCGCCCGCTCCGGCGATCAGCGTTTCATAGCGAAGACATTCGGTCGGGACATCAGCGCCACCGTCAGCGACAATGATTTGCTCGAGTTCGGGAAGGCTGGCGCGGGCGGCGAGAAGCCTTTGCAATGGGCGCACGCCAACGACGAAGACGACCTTGGCACCGCAGTGCTTCAAGATGTAGGTCATGCGGTCCGGCGATTCGTTGAAGTACACGGGGACGGTGATGGCGCCGGAACCGTTGATGGCGAAATCGGCGGTGTGCCACTCGGGGCGGTTGGCGGAGAACAGGCCGACGCGGTCGCCGGGCTTCACGCCGAGTTCGACGAAAGCGGTAGAAAGGGCAGCGACGCGGCGGAGGAATTCCTGCGAGGAGATGGCCTCCCAGCGGCCGTCGCGGCGAATCATCTGGGCGCGGGGGTTCGGAAGATTATCGACGACGTTCAGGAAGCGCGAGGGAAGCGTGCCGTAGTTCATGGTCTTGCGTCACTTTACCTTACCCATGTGGATGGCGCAATGCGGCGCTGGCGACCGTATGCCGGCGGGGCACAATTGAATACACTTCCCCGAAAGCGAAGGGGCAGTGGAAATTCATCCCGCGGAGTTCCCAAGGAAACTGTTCTCCGCTTCCCCTCTCTCGCGTGGCTTCGGTATCGAACAGTGCCAGTGATTTCGACCATCGCATTCCGTTAGAACGCCTGTCTGTCGCGCAGGAGGTCGCGGGTTCGAGTCCCGTCGCTCCCGCCATATTTCACTCTTCTTGCATTTATCCTGAAAAGAGAGAGGCTTTGGTCATGTGACAGCAGGAGTCGGCTTTTGAGGGCGCGCCTCCAGCAGTCAGTTCAATAACTTGATATAGGATTTGCCGGAGCGGGGGGTTCCGAGGAGAATCAAGAAGTTGCGATGAAGCGTGAAAGCCAACTTCTCTTGGTCACTTGCGTTCTGTTGCGCCTGAGATTGTTTCCAGGTGAACTTGGGCAGAAGCAAGCGCGAGTACGGGAGCGACTGGCGTTGTCGTGCGCGCCCAATGAGCAGCGTATATCCCTGCGTACCAGGCGAATACGGCCCCTAAAATTAGCAGCGCCAACACGACGAACAAGATAACGAAGAATAGCCAGCAGGCCGCGAGTTCCCGAACGCGGTAGGAATACAGGCTGAGTCCCAGAAGTAACCCAGAGAACTGCGACACACGATGACTTTCTCGAAGCTGGCGCACATAGCCCTCTATCCTGTTTAGCTTGCGATGAATGCCCGTTTCCGGGGTCCAAATGAGGAGAACGGCGAGAAGAGGGATATCGTCCGGCCCAGACTTGCATCGCGGCTAATGTCCATCTTTCTCGCCGTCTATAGTTACATGGTACGAGCCAGGAAGACAAAAAGCTGTGCTGTAATGTACAGTCCTGCGAATAATCTTCCTGGCAGCCCAATGAGACATTAAAAAGGTCAAGAGTATTACGCCCGCGGTCCCCTTGATCCGGAAGGGTTGGGCCTGCATTCCATCCCCGAAGGCAACCGTTCCGAGGGGATGCGATGGTTGGCGCACCGATCATCCTGGCGGGCATGGATTTTGGCGCCTGGCACGACGGAGGAGTGAGGAGGCCCTGTGTTAGAGAGTTCTTAGGTTGGGGTTCGAGCGATGAAAAATCGGGCGCTAGATACCAGGCAAGATCTGGGACAGTAGAGATCTTATTCGTGAGAGGAGCCAAGCAGGGGGCACGTCCACGCCCCCTGCTACGGGTTACGAAGGCTCATGCGCTGTCACTTGCCGACTATGCACGCTGTTATCTTTTGGGCGCTTTCCTGACTGGGGGCTTTTTTTCTCCGCCCTTGGGGCTGATCAGTGCCAAGAAATCTTTGGCGTTAAACGGATACAGCCGAGTGGATTGTTGTCCCGTAGTACTCAAGGTGACATCCACGCGTCGATTGTTGGCCAGGACCATTACCTGCAGATTATTCAGCATTTTTTGCCTGTCGGCCGGACTCAACTCCGGATCTTGTGCTATCAGCCCCTTTATTTGGTCGGTAGTCAGTTGGTCCTCTTTGCCAAAAGACCGCGTATCGAGGTGGTCCGCAGGGACCCCGTGCTCCACGAGGAAGGTTTTGGTGCGCTCCACGCGTCGCTCCGTGAGGGCCTTGTTGTATTCCTCCGAGCCGCGCGGGTCTGCATGTCCCCCGAGAATCAAGTGCGCCTCCGGCTTGTATTTCAGATAATTCTTGTAGTCCTTGGCCAGGGTTTCCAAGATATCGGCCTGGCTGTCGAGCAGGCCACCTCCTGGATTCTCGGCCGTGGGCCGAGCGGTTTGAAAGTAGATGCTGTGGAGGGCAAGCCTGGCTTCCAGCTGCTTGATCTCAGGTGCAGGAGGAGGAGGCGGCGGCGGTTCCACGTTCACGATCGTGGTGGACGAAGCCGTGAGTGGCGGATTGCGGTCATCGCCTACGTTGCAAGTGACCGTGATATGGCCCGGTTGCGCGCCCCGTGTATTCAACGTGGCGGTGTCACCGTTGCCGGAGATGTCACCGGCGCTTGCGGTATAGCTGTAGGTCAGCCTGCGGCCATCCGGGCTGCTGGCGTTCGAGTTGATGGTGGAGGTCCCTCCCGTTCGCACACTCGCCGGATTCGCCGAGCACGAAATCACGGGCGGATGGGGTTCTTTCACCGTGAACCGGGCACTGCAGGAAGCAAAACCATTTTTGCCGCCAGCATTTAAGTTGGCAGTGACTCCGTACGAACCGGGCTGCAAGCCTGTCGTGTCAATCTGTGTGGAGGCATCGTTCCCCGTAACTTTCACCCCGGTGCCATTCCAACTGTATTTGACCGTACGCTTGGGATTGAAATTAGATCCGCTGGCAGTCGCGGTCACAGACTCGCCCGCAAAGACTTCGGTCGGCTGTAGCGAACAAGCCGCGGTGGGCGGCGTTGGAGGCCTTTCTCCGCCAAACATGAAATTGAGGCCAGCCTGTAGTCTTACGCCGCGGATGTCCGTGGACGCGATACCCGGAGGACCATACCGGTAATTCGATGCCACAAAGTCGGCCCTGAACAATCGTAGCGCCACGTGCCTGGACAGGTTGACATCAAGACCGCCACCCAACATCACTCCCAATTTGTCCACATCATGGAAGGCATCCGGCATAAGGCGATGATCGCCTACCAGGACTTCGACAAACGGTGCAAAACGTTCGTGGCGGAAAGTCACCTTGGGACCGAATGAGAGGTTGGAGAAAGCAGCGTCGTCAATTCTGTGGGGGAGCGTGGATTCACCGCTGCCCCAATGGGTGCTGGTATCCAGCGTCAATCCGAACCAATTGTTGAAATCATAGGTAATGCTGGCGCCGGCGCCGCGTGGATTCGATTCCAGGCGGCTGCTCAATGGCAGCAATGCTCCTGGAAGCTGGCCGTGTACATCCGCGTGGGGATAAAAGTAGGAGTATCCGCCGTAAAGCTCCCACTTCGGAGCAGGCTGGTCCTGAGCTGCGGCGAGGGAGGCAAACATACACAGGACAGCAACCATTGCCGGCAGCATTGCTAGAACCCGACCAGGATGGCTCTTTAATTGAGATGACATGCGAATATTCCTCCGAACTTCAATAACGTGAAATCCTGCTTATCCAGCCCTGCCTGGTAGTGAGACCGGCCTCAAGCCGGTCTCACTACCGAATTCCTCACGGACAGGGAGGCACATTCACCGGATTGCTGTCCAATGAGACTGCTCCCGTCCGCGCCAGCGCTCTGCCATTTAGCGTCGCGCCAGTGTTAAGCGTGATGGATGCCTGTGCCATTATGGTTCCTTGAAATAGCGCGTAAGTTCCAATGGTCCCTGAACTGCCGAGCTGCCAGAACACGTTCTTAGGCACGGCGCCGCCGGTCAGGAGGACTCGGCTCCCTGGCACGCCCGGGGCACCGGCTGCCGTCGTCAGTGCGGACCCAACCTGGAAGATCCAAGTACCATTCGGATTGGTGCTACCGTCGAGGGTAATATCCCCGGTTATTAGCAACGCGCTCGTGGCCTTATAAACGCCAGGGGGGAAGGGTGCTGTCCCTGGTCCTCCTATACCGGCGGGAATGGCGACCGCTCCTGGTGCTCCCGCGGCGGCGTTATACGCCAGTGTCAACTGATCCTGGGCCGCCTTGGCGACGGCATCGGCCGAGTGTTGCTGGCCCGTCAGTGTTCCGGGCCCAGCCGGTGGGAATCCAGTTATCGAAGTTCCTGACCACACGTCAACATCCCCGGTAACGTTGCTAGGCCCGGTGTTGGTGACTGCAGAGCCGGCCAAAATTCCGGTACCGCAGCCCGGCAGTCCGAACGGCCCCGGACACGGTGTTGCGTTTGTTGTGAACATCCAGGTGAAATTCGCCGCCGCGCCAGAAGAATTTACCAGCCCATTGCCGAACTGGTCTTGCGCGCCGGTGGTAATCGTGGCGGTATAAGCGGTGTTCAGCGCAAGAGGGGTCGAGGGGGTAAAGGTTGCAATCGTATCCGTTGAATTCAGGGAAACTGTTCCGGTTACGGCTGTTGAGCCCGCAGCCAAGGTAAAGGTGCCAGTGTTGATGGTTGCAGGGTTCATCGCCTTGCTGAATGTCGCGGTGACAAGGACCGCTTGGCAAACGCCTGTAGCGGCTCCCGCCGGAAACGTCGAGATTACTTGAGGCCCGGCCAAGGGAGACGTGGCGCCCCCAGCTTTGTCAGAGTCGCCGCACCCCGCCATCACAATGGCCATCACGGCCGCCAACAGGAACGCCGGGATCCAAGTTTTGCCAACCATCAATTTGCGCATTAGCTTCTCCTCTTCACCCAGTTACAAGGCGTTCTATGCTGCTCGCAGCCGGCCCAGAGATATAGTTTCATTAGCTGTTTAGCAACCAACACAATCCGTTAGTGACGCACGCATATTCCATCGCCTGAGTCTTGCCGTCTGTGCAATATTGAACAGGAGGGAGCGAAGGCTCTCAAAACCGTCAACTGTTCTCTTTTGTACAGTTCCAGGAGGACTCTACTTGTTAAGGTAGAAGCGGGCGCGGAGTAGCCATGCACATGTAAGAGATGGCGCTTCCACTTGAATATGAAACCGCAAAGTATAAAGAAGAATGGAACTGCCGGAGCATTTGACCCGCAAGTCTTCCTCGATACCGCAGGAGTGGCGAGAAAAGTTGCAGAATTCCGGAGAGGCGAATCGATCTATTCTCAAGGTGAAGCAGCGAATAGCGTCATGTATGTCCAGAAGGGCGGCGTGAAATTCTCGGTGGTGAATGGGTCGGGAAAAGAAGCGGTCGTCGCAATGTTTGGCCCGACGGACTTTTTTGGCGAGGGATGCATGGCCGGCCAGACTGTACGCATGGGAACCGCCAGAGCGATTACGCCGACCACACTTCTGGTCATGGAAAAAAACGAGTTACTACGTGTACTCCATGCCGAGCATGAGTTATCTGATCATTTCATTAGATATATGCTCGCGCATAACATCCAGGTGGAAGAAGATCTGATCGATCAACTCTTCAACTCCAGTGAAAAGCGCCTGGCACGTACACTCCTGCTTCTCGCACGCTATGGAAAACAAGATCAACCAGTCCGCGTACTGCCGAAGGTTTCCCAGGAGACTCTAGCGAGCATGATCGGAACCACGCGATCGCGCGTGAATTTTTTCATGAACAAATTCAGAAAACTGGGCTTCATCGAGTACAACGGCAAAATCAAAGTAAATAAATCATTGCTGACGGTCGTCCTACACGAGTAAAAGCGCCAGATCGTTGCGGCTCACCGGGATGCACTGCGGATTCGGCAGAAAAACCCGGCGGTCAAAGCACATCCAAGCGAATCGTTCTTGGGTAATTATGCGGTGAATCTCCCGCACTTGATTGATTCACAGGGAATCGAATGTCGCTGCCGAAAATAGAGCCACTCATAGAATCCGTAGCGTTGATCGAAGTTCAGTCTCTCGCATTGCAAGAGAAGCCCGTCATCCTGACACCGCTACCGCCGCACGCGGCACTCCCCAACCGAATCGCGGTCGTGGGCAATTATCTTCCGAGACGCTGCGGAATCGCCACGTTCACAACCGACTTGTGCGATGCCTTGCACGCGGAATACGGGACCACGGAGCTGCTGGCGCTGCCGGTTAATGATTCGGAAGAGGGTTACGACTATCCCGACAGGGTGCGATTCGAACTCTCCGAGGATAACCTCGCCTCCTACAGGCAAGCCGCGGACTTCCTTAATTTCAGCAATGTCGATCTGGTCTGCCTCCAACACGAATACGGCATCTTTGGCGGCCGCGCCGGCGGGCATATCCTGGAGCTCTTGCGTCGCTTGCGGATGCCTTTCCTAACCACCCTGCACACCGTGCTTCGAGAGCCGACTCCTGACCAACGCGAGGTCATGGAAGAGATCACCGCTCTTTCCGACCGCCTGATCGTCATGAGCCAGCAGTCTGTAGAAATTCTGCAGGATGTTTTCCACGTTTTGCCCGACAAAATTGACTTGATTCCGCATGGCATCCCCGATTTGCCGTTCACGGATCCCAGTTTCTACAAAGATGCGTTCGGCACGGAAGGAAAAGAGGTCTTGCTCACGTTTGGCCTGCTTTCGCCGAATAAGGGCATTGAAAACGTCATCAAGGCCCTTCCCAAAATCCTCTCGCGGCACGGCAATGTTGTATACATGGTCTCGGGCGTCACTCATCCGCACATTTTGCGGCGCGAAGGTGACAAGTACCGCGATTACCTGCAGAACCTGGCCAAGGAGCTTGGTGTTGAAGCTAGCGTAATTTTCCGCAATCGCTTCGTAAGCCCTGAGGAAATGGTCGAATTGATCGGCGCAGCGGACATTTACATCACGCCGTACAAACATAAGGCGCAAGTCGTTTCCGGCACGCTCGCGTATGCCTTGAGCGCCGGCAAAGCCATCATTTCGACGCCATACCTGCATGCTATTGAACTCCTGGACGAGGAGCGCGGCGCGCTTGTTCCTTTTGATGATCCGGAGGCGATCGCCACAAAAACGGTTGAGCTTCTGGACAACAGCACCGCACGGCACGCCATGCGGAAGCGGGCCTACCTTTACGCCAGAGACATGGTCTGGAATCGCGTAGCCCAGAAGTATATGAAGAGCTTTGAACGCATCTACAACGAGCGGTTGCGAAGTCCGCGCGCCACTTTCTCGGCCCAGAACACCGAAAAGAATCTCGATCGCCTCCCCTCCATAAAACTCGATCACCTCCTCCGCATGACCGATCCAACGGGATTGATTGAACACGCCGTTTTCGTGGTTCCAAATTATCCCGAGGGTTACTCGACGGACGACAACGCCCGCGCGTTGATCGTCGCGATTCTTTTGGAGTCCTTCGGAGCCGGCGCACCAAGAGGCGGCGCCGATTTGGCCTCCCGGTATTTGGCATTCCTGTGGCTTGCTTTCGACCCCGCCACAAAACGGTTCAGAAACTGCCTGAGTTACGAACACCATTGGCAGGAGGGGGAGGGCTCGGAAGACAGTCACGGGCGAGCCCTGTGGGGATTGGGGACCGTTCTCGGCAGGTCCAAAGACGCGGGATTGCGGGGAGCCGCGGGGCGCATGTTTGAACTTGCTGTGCCCGCAGCTCTGGAATTCAAGAGTCCTCGCGCCTGCGCTTTTGCCTTGCTCGGTGTCCTCGAGTACCTGGACTCCTTCCCTGGAGACCGCGCAGCTCTCAGTGCCTCCGATGCTTTGGCAAATCGATTGTTGAATTCCTACCGCGTGAACCGCACCGATGACTGGAAGTGGTTTGAGAGTGGGCTCGCCTATTCAAATGCCCGTTTACCTCAGGCTCTGGTGCGAGCCGGTGTGCGCGCCGGCAACGAAGAAATGGTTACTGCCGGTCTCGAAGCTTTGGAATGGCTCGTCGCCCTGCAGCACTGCGAAGTAAAAGGTCATTTCGTGCCTATCGGCTCGCAGGGCTTCTATTCCAGGACGACCGAGAAGGCTCGCTTCGACCAGCAGCCTGTCGAAGCCTGCGCGGCCGTCTCCGCCTGCTTGCAGGCTTATCGCGCAACCGGAAAGGGCCGCTGGCGCAAAGAAGCTTGGTCTGCATTCAATTGGTTCTTGGGAGACAACGATCTGCAGATCGCACTTTATGACCCCACGACCGGCGGATGCAAAGACGGTTTGCACCCCGACCGCGCCAATGAAAATCAAGGAGCAGAATCCACCCTGTCCTTTCTGATGGCGCTCCTGGAAATGCGCAAGTTGGAAGAAGCTGACGGCACGGAGAACATGCTCTAGCAAGCAGGGCAGTACTCTTTAGCCTAAGCAGAATTTCGAGGGATCGAATCCATGAGTGTCGTGAAAACCGCTGTAAAAGTAGCGATAAAACAATACGAGACGCTTTTTTCCCGGCACCCTGGCAATCCCATCTTGACGGGCAAGGATTGGCCCTATTCCATCAACAGCGTTTTCAACGCCGGCGCAACACTTCTGGCGGATGGTTCAACTCTGCTGCTTTGCCGTGTGGAGGATCGCCGAGGACTCTCGCACCTTTGCGCCGCGCGCTCGGTAAACGGCGTCGATGATTGGCAAATCGATCGTGACCCTACGCTTCTGCCCAATCCAGAGCAATTCCCCGAGGAAGTGTGGGGTATTGAAGATCCACGCATTACCTATGTGCCGGAACTCAAGAAATTTGCCGTGGCTTACACCTCCTATTCTCGCGGTGGTCCCGGCGTGTCTTTGGCGGTCACTGAGGACTTTCGCAGCTTCGAAAGATTCGGCGTCGTCATGCCGCCGGACGATAAGGACGCGGGTCTTCTGCCTCGCCGGATCAACGGCTTCTGGGCTTTGATCCATCGGCCCATGACGCCTCTGGGAGCTCACGTTTGGATCTCTTACTCTCCCGATCTGCGGCACTGGGGAAATCATAAGCTCATGCTGGAGGCGCGCCGGGGCGCCTGGTGGGATGCCAACAAGATTGGCATGTCCCCTCCTCCCATCGAGACGTCCAGAGGCTGGCTCATGATCTATCACGGTGTCCGCAGGACTCCTTCGAGCTCCATCTACCGGCTGGGATTAGCTCTGTTCGATCTTCAAGAGCCGGATAAATGTCTGATCCGCGGAGACTCCTGGATGTTTGCACCGGAGGCGGAGTACGAGCGTCATGGCGATGTCCAGGATGTCGTCTTTCCCTGTGGCTACACGGTGGCCACGGACGGGGACACGATCAACCTCTATTACGGAGCTGCCGATTCCAGTATTGCTCTAGCGCGCGGCAGCATTCGCTCCCTTCTGAGCTGGCTCGATGCCAACGGCCACTCGGAACACAGTAGCGACCGGCGTCACAAGTAATCCCTTCGTAGAACTGCGGCAACATGCTCGTTCGAATCATCCGCCATCGGCTTTCAACAGGACCCGTCTGGTGGAATCCTGTAGAGGCAAAAAAATAGAGGCCAATCCGCAATGGTCGCTTGGGTTACCGCGACCTTAGCAGATGACCCCTGTCGAATGCGCGGCGGAAGGACTCCGCTGTATCGATCTCCTGAAGATCGCCAGCTTGCCGGGGTTGGGAAAAAACCCCCGGCAAGCTAGCTACTCCTGCTAGCAACTACTGGTTCGAAGCGCGCTCCGATTCGTTGCGGGGTGCGCTCTTCTGCAAAGTGTTGACGAGATGACGGCCTGTCTCGGGAACGCCCGTATGTTCACTTCTGACGATGTCCTTTGCCTTGATGGCACGGCCATATACCTGTTCGCTCGCCTCGTCGTCGGGACGAAGCGTGGAGCCTTCCAGCGAAATACCGGCAAACACACCGCGGGAACGCGAGTAACTGAGGATCTCAGCGCGCATCCAAGCGTCGGTATCTGCGGAAGCGTCACGTCCTTTGGGTCCTCCTGCAACAGAAGCATCGGCGCCCAACTTGACCTTACTGCTGAGAATCGACTCCATGCCTCGGTCGTTCATGACCAGAAGGATCAAGTCGGTTGCTTCTCCGCCGATCTGGAAGCCGACACTGCCACCCTCCAGCGCGTACATGGCGGGGGCTCCCCATGGTCCACGGAACTTCTCGCCGGTCCGGCAAACCATTGCGCCGCGCCCGTAGCTTGCTCCCACACCAAAGGCAAGTTTTCGAACGGACGGAATGACAATGACGCACTCGGCTTTTTCCAGAAGCTCATGCGGAATGTTGTCTGGGATGTTGAGGACTTCCTGCATTACGACGCCGCACTCTTCCAGGCGTTTTTGCTCCTTGTTCAATTTCGAGGCGTAAACTGCACCTGCTGCCAGCGAGAGACATGCTGCTGTTACCATGAATTTCTTCATTGCTGACCTCCAAGGTCAAAACTTCTTCTGCTGTCGAATTGCTTCCTAACAGATTCTTGGCTGAAGGACTTTCAACACATTTGCGTCACGAGAGGGCTCTGCGTTGCCCGACTCTCAGGCGGGGTACTTCCGTAGTTTCGAACTAAGAACTTTTTTTGCCGCCGACCACGATCAAGACAATTCCTCCGACCAGCGCCAAACCGCCGAGTGCCGGCGGAATCGAAATGTGCTCTTGATCTTCCCTAGTCGCGTGGATCGGTCCGATGTCCAGAACTTTTTCTTGATGCGTATAATTGAATCCCTGATACGCCAGTGCCAGCCCGCCAAGAACAATCAAGAGAATTCCAACCCAGATGATTGGTTTCATATCCTTTGGCTGGCGCTAAGCCGAGCGCCTCCGTCCCTGAATCAAATTAATCACGAAAATGGCCAGAGCCACGATCAGCAGGATGTGGATGAATCCCCCCAGCGTGTAGGACGTGACCACGCCGAGGAGCCAGAGGACAAACAACACCACTAGAATCGTCCAAAGCATGTTTGCTCCAATCTCACAAGAACCCATATCTGCAGCGCTTGTACCGCATCTGGAACTCGCTTTGGCCTTTTCCCAGATGACTCATGCTAGACGGCCTGAAATGATATGTCTGTCCACTTGAGCACACTTTCCAGAATATCTCGGAGTGCGATGACCGCCTGGAAATGCCAAAAGTACGGCCCTGGAATGGTTCGGCCACGGCCTCATCTCCTCGCGAGCTCTTCCCGCGGCATCCGATCGACTTCCCGCGCGCGCACGACGAAGCGCTTGGGCGCCGGGCCAACATAGTAAAAAGGGAAACACGTGATGAAGGTCAGATCGTGACCGCTTGATGGTTCCAATACTTGAATATCACTGGGGGCGACGACTTTAATGGATTCCACCAGGTACTCGAAACTGTGCCCGGGAGTCTTGAATCGGATCTCGTCGCCCACTTGAATATCCCGCAGCGGACGAAAAAAGGTGTCTCGGTGCCCCGCCAAGACCACATTTCCCCATTCGCCCGGCAGCTCCGATTTCGGCAAGTGACCCACAGCATGCCGCAAACTTGCGGGAGAGTCGCCCTGGACGACCATGACGCTCAAGCCCAGCCGTGGAACCTGCATTTCTCCAATCACCTCGCCTTCCGCCAGAATGTGCGGTTCCGAGAGGCGGACAGGTTGCTCGAACTTTTTTGTTTCAAGGGCTTGATACGCATTTGAATCCGCAAAGACGAAGCCGGCATATCCCAGAGCGAAAACACCGAAGGCGAGAAAACAGCTGCAAGCACCTTGCAGGACGTGCCTTAGAGCTGACGCGGTTCCCTTTGGTGGCGGCGAAAGCGGATTCATTTCGCCCCCGATCCCAATTGCGCCGCGAGCGAGTAGCCCGGCCGGGTTCGCACTCGCAAGCTGCCATGCCCTTGCGCGCTGACCTTAACTTCGATCTTTCGAAAGGCATCCGCTCGCTGCATATTCTGCGGCGCATAACCAAGCGTGTATTGCTCGCGAAGATCGCGTGCGATCTCTGCCGATACCTTGGCCACACTTTCTCCCTCTCGCGGGAAGTACGCGATTCCTCCCGTATCTTTGCAAAGCCGCAGCAGCAACCCCGGATTTTCTTCTTTGTCATCTGCCCCGACCAGGCCGATGGCGTAAATCATGGTCTGCGATTGCCGCGCCTGCGCCAGCACTTGCGAATACTTCAGATGGCTGGCGTTGTCTCCGCCGTCGCTAATGAGGATCAGCGCCTTCTTCCCTAAATGCCCATACTTAATATGATTTAGCCCCTCGCTTACGGCATCGTAGAGCGCCGTTCGTCCACGCGCCGTGACTGCTGTCAGGGCTTTCTCGATCTCTTTTGGGTCGCTCGAAAACGGCTTCCCTTTCATGAGCTCAATCAAAACGTCATCATTGAAATCCACGACGAACATTTCATCTCGCGGATTGCTCGAACGTGCGAACGAGGACACCGCGGTAACGACATCCCGAAGCTTAGGACCCATGCTTCTGCTGTGGTCGACGACTAGTCCCACGGTTACTGGAGTGTCTCCCTCTTCGAATACCGTGAGTTCCTGCAGCTGCCGGTTCTCATAAACATGGAAGTCCGGCTGCTTCAGACCAGCGACAAATGTTCCGTGCCTGTCAGTCACATTCACGGGCAGTAGCACGAGGTTTGTGGACACTGCAATTTTGGCCTGCCCTTCCACCCCAGCCGGCGAACTCTCGATTGCAAGGGACGAGGAGAACCCGAATAAGTTGAGGAAAAACAATAAGGGAGCAAGGAGCAAACGCCCTTTGCCCGGTTCATGCGTGCGGAACATTAAAACGAAACTCATCGGAAGGCTTTCTCGCGGCGCGAGACGTGACCAAGAGATCACGTCCGCGGCGCGGGGAGTTACGTTCGCTTACGAAGCGAGCTTGAGGAAAAGCTTCAGACCGAGCGCAATGCTGATGGACAATCCGCCAAGCAGCGCGATCAGCGGCATCGAGCTTCCGGTTTGCGGCAGTTCTTCGGTCTCCTTGACCGCGGCAACGGGTGGAGTGGTCTGAATCACCGTGGCCACTTCCACTTCTTTCTGGTCGGGCGTGACCGCAACGATTGGAATCGTCCTCATCACGTTGTCGTCGAGATCGTCGGCAGCGACTGCTGGAACTGGAACTTTCGCCACTTCCGCCAGCTGAATCGCGCGAACCTTGGGATAAACGAATTCCTGCCCGAAGTTGTCGCCAGGATAGAACCAGGCGCGCAGTGCTTCCGGAGAATCGCCCGGGCGTTCGCTGAACTTCATCACGGTGTCGCCCGTTGGTTGCAAACGGTAGTTATTGATGGCCAGGATGGTGGCGATGATGTGGCTTCCGTCCGCGTTGAAGATCTGAACGATGTGGCGGTCGGAAGGTGAATCCAGCAATTGAAACGTGTACGTTCCGGCGGGAAGAGTCTTCCCGGGAACTTCAACTGCTTGGCTGAAAGTAACGACGGTCTTTTTGTTCCATTCGTCAGCGCGCGCGCTGGGTAGCACTGTGGCGCCCAACATCGCGACTGCTAGAAAACAAAATACTGCTTTTACATTTTTCATTCGAATTTCCTCCTGAAACGATTGGCGAATTTCTGCTGCTTATCTGTGTAGGACGAGGCCGAGACGATCTGATGTGCGGTGATGGGGTCTGCGCGAAAGTCTTTTTGTTTTTTCCTACAGCGGCATATTAAATTAATCTAATGAGCGAGTCTGTCCACTTACGCACACATTTGAATTAACTTTGGAATTTACTGCCAGGGACGTGGCGCGGCCGCGCGCGGTCAGCCGGATGTACAACTGCACGGAAACACAAGAACTGCGTCACTTTGCCGGGCTGGCAGCGAGCACCGGCGTTGGCGTGACCAGCTTCAACTGGTCCAGAGACGCCAAGACGCTTTGCCAGCGAGTAGCGTCCTTCTTGGTTTCAAGCGGAAGAGAGAGGTCAGAATAAAAGTTCAAGATATTGTCTCGCAGATCCGGTGACGTCAGATCGAATTTTCGCCCCGCTAGCTGACCCAGCAATTTTGCGTATGTCTCGTCTGTCAGTGAGTATTCGGCAGCCATGGTAATTTTTCCAGTGTCAAAATCGCAATTAGCGAGATCCAGCGAGCCAGCACGAACCTGCTGCAGATAAATACGGTACTGGTCCACCGTTGTATTGATGCTCTTGAAGTACAAATCCTCCGTCTGCGGCGTGGGATTGTTAAACGCCAGCGCCTTGAAGGGGCCGATCTTCGGCATATACCTCAACAACGCCGACCACACGCGCGTCCCGAAATCCGGCTTCGTGTAGTCTTTGCCCCACTCTTTCTCGTATTCGGAGCGCGACAGCCGGTAGAGGAACTTCTTTTTCGCAAAGTCCGGCGTCTCCTTCATCATGTCCTTCTTGTGCGTCCGCAGCGCGATCTGAGTCATTTGTGGGATCATCCGGCTGACAGCAAAGCGGTACGAACCGACCGCGAGATCCTCATGGCTCAGCACGTCTTTCAACTCCACTCCGTAAACAATCGGAAAAGTCCGCTCCAGTAGAGGCTTGGACACTTGGAATCCGATGAAATCGTGATACTGCTGCGACGCATAGCGATTTTTCGCAACTTGAACCATGTCAAATCCGAACTCCGTCTTCAGATGCGCGGTGTGGTCCTGCGCATATCTGACGGAATTGCCGAACTTGGCCCGCAGCTTGGGGTATTGAATGGAAACAGCCTGGTTGACGGCCGGATGCCCGGCGATGTCCGAGGTATAGTGCGCCAACGCACCCAGCGCGAAGGCGTATTCGTTCGCATCCTGACTTTGCGCGAGCAACTCGCGAACGAAGTCTCCGCTACGGACGTAGTGCACCAGATTGCTGAATTCCACGCTACCAAATGGATAGTAGCCGAGGTCCTGAATGACCGCCCCGCCATACGCGTAACCGTGTGCCTCAGTGAGCTGGGCTTCAGTGAGCGCTGGAAATCGCTTGAGGAGAAGTGGGCGGAGCTCATCGGTCCACACCAAGTCTACGATCTGCTCGTGGGTGAGCACGGAGTATGCCACCGAAGCACTGGTGCACAGAAGCATGACGAGAAAGACTGCCGCGACGCGGAGACCCCACCCGCCCCGGCCTCTGGAAGTAACATCTTGAGTATGTTGTGCCCTAATTTGGATTTTTGAGTTCATAAACAAGTTTCTTCGCTTCCTTCATTCTGTCTTTGTAGAAAGTTGGACTGATCATGACTCTTTTCTCTCCCACTCGCACATGACCCTTAATTCCCCTCTTCGACAAGAAGAGAGATAAGGCCACGTAGGTCTTGATCTCTTTCTCGAGAAATCTGACTGCCCGTCGTTTAGATTCATCCATCGCTGTCCTCCAACCTGTCGCTCACGGCCCCAGTTCGAAACGGTGAGAGCAGACCGCGATCTACAGCTGTATCCTTCGTGCTTGCCCAAGCACAACAGGGAAAACTTTTAAATTTGCCCGAGGAGCACAAGAATGACCACGACGACGAGAACGAGACCTACTCCCCCCGTAGGGACATAGCCCCACTTGCGGCTGTGCGGCCACCGCGGCATTGCTCCCAAAAGCGCCAAGATCAACATCACGATCAGGATAGTTCCAAGCATTGTTTTCTCTCTCCTTCGTGAATTTCGCCGCTGACGTTCGGTCGCCCTGCCCCTGCGTCGGTCTAACTTCTTTGACAAATGTCCGCGCCGGGCGAGGGCTGCCTTTGGTTGCTACGCTCACTGCGCGCCTAGTTCAGGTAGAAGCTGATGGCGATGCGATCGCCGGGATATCTGCGGTTGTACAAATAATATCCGTCGTCGTAGTAGTCCACGTACACGTCGTCGCTGTCGTACCAATCGTTTGACCAGTATTCCGGCCAAGGATCAAGCAAACCGAACCAATAACCGCCGTACTGGAAGCGGCGCTGCCCGCCAACATACAGCACGGGGAGGACGTCGATGCGGAACCCGTGATTCTGGCCGTAGTAGCTCCGGAATCGGTCATCGGGAACGCGGTAGCCGTCGTATCCGCCACGTTGCTGCCAAGTGCGGTGCTCAGACTGCCAGCTATGCGCACGATCACCCTGCCAGGCGACCTGCTGTACGCGTACCTGCTCCGGGCTGCGCCGTTGTGCGGACCTGTTGTTGTCCTGCTGCTGTCGCTGTTGGCGTTGCTGGTCCTGCTGCCCTCTGGCCTGTTGCTGCTGTTTCGCGGAGTTGTCCCGCTGCTGCTGTTGCTGACGTTGCTGATCCTGCTGCCCCTTAGCTTGTTGCTGTTGTTTCGCGGAGTTGTCCCGCTGCTGCTGTTGCCGTTGCTGATCCTGCTGCCCCTTGGCTTGCTGCTGCTGTTTCGCGGAGTTGTCCCGCTGCTGCTGTTGCCGTTGCTGATCCTGCTGCCCCTTGGCTTGCTGCTGTTGCCTCGCGGAATTGTCCCGCTGCTGCTGTTGCTGTTGTTGTTTAGGAGCCTGAGCTTGCTGCTGTTGACGTTGCTGCTGTTGCTGTTCTTGTTTAGGAGCCTGAGCTTGCTGCTGCTGACGTTGCTGCTGTTGTTTCGGAGCTTGAGTTTGTTGCTGTCTTTCAGGTTTAGCCTGTTGCTCCTGTTTCCCTGGCTTAGCCTTTTCTTCTTGTTGTTGCTGGCGGGCGTTAGCCGGAGCAGTGATTCCGATCAGCAGAAAAATCGCTGTCAAACTAATGATTCCAATTCGTTTCATGGTGTTACCTCCATTGCATCTACTTGTGCGCCTTTGATTCGTCCTATAAGGCGCGTCAACTGTCAGGCCTGTGCTCGCTTCAATTCATCGCGGGCTAAGACCCGCCTGTTTGCTCGTCACCCAACGCGGATTCGCGAGAGGGAGTGGAATAATCCAAATACGTTGAGGAGCCACAACACCACGCCAATGACGACGACTCCGTTCAAGATCGACTTGATGCTTCCGGCCATGGGGATGAAACGATTCACCAGCCACAACAGAACGCCGACTACGATCAGGGTTAACAGAATCTGCATGAGAGGCATGCTTTTTTACCTTTCTGTCTTTGCTGCGAGACATTCCTACATTGGCCCCACGAATTGCTTCGTGCTCTGCCCGGCGGGGAGAACAGGTTGAATCGCTTCCTTTCGACGAAGGGCCGGACTATCGATCCAGAGAGGCCGCACGCAAGACTCTTGCTACGCGGCGCGGCGCAGAATCTGTTGAGGTACCTTCTCCGCAGTGTTGTAACGCTGTATACGCAACACGAGCTGCGTCGAGATGCGCCCTATCCACATGCCCGGAGGATTCATGGTCGCCTCATCATTCCGAGCCAGGCGATTGTAATACTCTGCGGTACCGGCTACGTCCTCGGGCCCAAGCCGTGGCAATCGAGGAAGAAACAGACTCCATAAGAACCGATAAAGCGAATTCATCTGCCCCTGCGCTTCCGATACATCTGGGCTTGGGCTCGGATGGATATATCGGACCTAACCGCGTAACCTTGCGAACTGAATCTTAAACTTTCCTTAACACGCACGTCTGTTCTCTTGTATACAGTTTTACAGTTTATTTGAGGAATCATCGGCCGTTATAAAATCGGCGAACGGACCGCGAGAATTCATACTTTCATCTGCTCGATGTCGCGACGAGGTTTCCCACAAACATACGAATGTCCGGCGTGCTCTCTTGAGCGGATCGGACTTCTTTAGTCTTATCTCGAATCAGACTGCGGAGTGCTGCATGAAGAATTAGCGGGATGTCCCGATGAAGACTCGGGACAGCGGAATCTGTACCGTCAAGATTGTCCCCTTGCTTCCTGAGCCTCCGAGTGTAAACGTGCCCCCAAGCGCAAGCGCGCGCTCGCGCATGCCGGTAATGCCAAGCGAATCATGCCCATAGACTAGCTTCCTGCTGATGCCCTTCCCGTTGTCCGTCACGCTTAAAATCAGGCCGTTTTTTCTCTTCATCAAAGCAATGCGGGCCCGCGAAGCATGCGCATGCCGGGCGACATTCGTAAGAGCTGCCTGGACGATCCTGAAAATAGCGACTGCCGCCGAACGTTCGAACTTCGCTTTTGCAGTATTGGTCTTAAATCTGCAATGTATCCCCGTGTGTCCCTCGAATTCCCTCGCCTCCGATTTCAGGGTCTTTACCAGGCCCAATTCATCCAAAACTCCGGGGCGCAATTCGCTCGCGATGTTTTTCACGGACCGCATCAAGTTCGTCGTGGTGGCTGATAGCGATCTGATTTTCTCCTGCAACGGCCGTTGCCCTGGAGTCAACTTGCGGGATATCCAGGACAATCCTAAATGCAAGCTAGTGAGGGCCTGGCCAAATTCATCGTGAAGCTCACGAGCGATCACCGCCCTTTCATTCTCGCGCGCCGACAGCAAGTAGGACGTCAGGGCACGCAATTGATTCCGCGAACTCTTGAGGTTCTCTTCCGCCTGCTTCAAACGAACAAGCATGATGTGACGCTCACCGACAATCGCGTCCACCTGCTGTGTCCTCAGGGCGTGAATGAGTTCCTCGGCCTCTTTCATCTTGGTCTCCAGTTCGCTGTATGGCGGTTTCTGGTCACTCATCGCTCGTCGCCGTTCAGTCTGAGTGCGGCAAGGACTTGCCGGGTATCATTGAGGTTGCCCAACACTGTGACCTTCGGAAGTGGCTTGATCAGGATCAGCGTGGGTGTCACCAGCACCTTATTTTTATGAGCGCTGGCGGCGTCTTTCAGTACGTCCACGACGTCGATTTTGTAACGTCCCTTGATGTGCTTCTCGCAGAGCCGAGCCAAATTTTCCCTGGCTTGCGAGGAATTTGATTCGTTACCGGCCACGAACAGCCGGAAAACATAGGTTTCACGTCTAGGCTTTGCGTATCTTCGCCTCTCGCGCTTGCGAGCTTTCATCATCGGGCTCCATTTCTTCCGTACCACCATCGGATACGCCGATATGCTCACCGCATAACTACGCTAGGTCTTCACCAGATCCATACCTCGATCGGTGATGCGGAATTCATGGAACTGTTCAGAATGCTTCGACCCTCTTGACTTCATGACGATCAACTGGCGCACTACGGAGCCACCGATTGGAAGATTGCGTAGAAGGATGATGGTATCGATGATAGAGGAAACGCCAATTCCGCTGATCTCCTCGACGATATCCAAGCCTGCAGTCTGGTTGATATAGATACAGGTGATGCCACGCTCTTTACAGACGTTCAGAATCCGCATCAGGTAATCAAAGGCAGCCTGGTCCGAGCCCATGCGCTTGCACGCCGAGATCGCATCCACGATCACGTGCTGGGGTTGAAACTCATCCAAATCTTTCAGGGCATGGAACAAGTGCTCCTCTACACCCATCGCTTCCGGCAAGTAGGACTGGACCACTAATGTCCCCGTCTTAATCAGCGGCTGCAGGGTAATACCTGGGCTAAGCATGTTGCTGACCATTGATTCTGCAGACTCCTCAAAATTGAGATAAAGCACTCGTTCACCGCGCAGGCAAGCGGCCCGGGTGAAAACGCAAGCCAGTGTGGTCTTTCCCGCGCCGGCGGTCCCCACGATCAGGATACTGGTCCCACTCTTGTAGCCGCCTGCGAGCACTTCATCCAGCCAAGCCTGGCCGCTAGACACTTTGGGACCTGGGGCGCGGTGCTGTAAGGCGTTGCTGGTGATCGGTATGATGTTGATGCCGCTCTCATCGATGAGGAAGGGATATTCATTGCGGCCATATCCCGAACCACGATACTTGATCACTCTCAAGCGGCGCGTGGTGATCTGAGCGGTGACGCGCTGGTCCACGTGAATCACACAATCCGCCATGAAGTCCATAAATGCATATCGGGAAGGAGCCTCCTCCTGCGGGACAGTCTTGACCGTCAATATCGCCGTCAATCCCCGGTCCAGCAGCCATTCGTGCAGCGCATATAATTCGCGACGCTCGCGCATGGGGCTATCGTACAAATGCAAGAGCGCGTCCGCCGCATCAATTAAGACAAGCTTGGCGCCCATGGCCTTGATCCGCTGATCAAGGATTGCGAGCAGACCTTTGATGGAGAACTCGCCGGAGATTACGGCTTCAGGATCCAAACGTGCATCCATCAGGTAGAGCTTGTTTTTCTTCTCTAGCCGAGGCAGGTCCCATCCCCGACTCGAAGCGTTTTGACGCACGGCCGCGGCGCGTTCCTCGAACATAACCAGAATGCCCGGCTGTCCGGCATCGGCGCCGTGCAGCAGGCATTGCAAGCCGATCATGCTCTTGCCGCTCCCCGGACCACCGCTGAGCAGGGTCACGCGTCCCGCGGGCAGGCCGCCGCCTAACACCAAATCCAACCCGGCAATGCCTGTCGACACCTTCGCAAGTTCTTTCCTTCTTTTCTGCGGTCCTCCTGCGTCTCTCCCTTGTGCCCTTCGTTTTGCTGTGGCCACTGCGGTCCGTCCTTTATTCCAGATTAATCTTGTGACTGTCAGTGCATGCACCAGTGGTAGGCCACTGGTATGCCTCTTTCCCATAATCCTATCCCAGGCAAAAAGAAAAACTCAATTTGTATTAGGGCTTAGCCAAGTTCGAGCGCGGTTGGCCAATGTCTATTCAAAAGTGAACACTGGATCACAAACGACAGGTTTTCTTGCTCAAGCTAAGTTACTGTGCGGTCAAGGACTTGGTCCGGGCTCCGGAAAACAAGGAATGGTAGTCAATTTCGACGGAAGAGTCGTCGCTTTTCCAATAAAACTTCGTGATATTCTAGGATCCAGGGGTCACATCTTGATGGAGCCGGTTCCAAACGCGGAACCCGCTGCGACAGGCCGCAGTCTGTTGTTACGTGTCTCTCAAAGAAAGAAGGTTTAAGGTTCTTGTGGTGACCGTCGCGCTGGCTGATGACCATGTTGTCGTGAGGCAAGGGCTGCGCCTCTTGCTGGAATCGGATCCAGAGTTTCATGTTGTGGGTGAAGCGGCTGACGGGATCGAGGCCCTCGAGCTGGTCAAGCGCCGCAAGCCCAAGGTGCTGATCGCCGATCTGATGATGCCCGGCCTGGACGGTCTGGAAACCACACGCAGGCTCTCGCGCCTGAAATCCGATACTCGTGTAATTATCCTTACTATGTACGGGGACGAGGCGTATTTACTGGATGCCCTCGGAAGCGGTGCGGCTGGTTACGTCGTCAAAGAGTCCGCTGGAGCTGACCTCTTCCAAGCCATACGCGATGTGGTTGCTGGCCGGCGTTACCTGAGTCCACTACTTTCCGAGGTTTTCACTCGCGGGTATTTGCAAAAGTTTCGGACTGCTTTGTTGAAACTTTCTAACACGCTGACAATCCGCGAGCGAAAGGTGCTGAAACTAGTCTTGGAGGGGGTAAGCAGTTGCGACATTGGCGCCCGGCTGAAGATTAGTCTCCGCACGGTCGAATCCGATCTAGCTAACTTGGTGGGGACCCTGGGCCTGAATACCGGGCATGGCATTACCCGTCAGGTGGTTAAACGCAGGGTTACCAATAAAAGGGCGCGCAAACCCCCGGGAAAAACAAACTAGCTGGGGATATCGCCATGAAACACCGCTCACGCCTCATGAGCGCGAGGTATTTCCTTCGGTGGTTTCCCCAGACTTCTTGGTAAACAACTAGCCGCCGAAATTGGAACGTGACCACGATTAAAGTTCATCGTAGCCGACTCATGCACAAGATGGGCGCGGGTCAGTTGCTAACTTGGTGAGGATGGCAGAGAAAATGGGAGCTTCTGTTCCAAAGCAGTCCTAAACATTCGTAAAGCCACTCTGCACAAAGGTAAAGCCTGCTCTACCGAAGCGCAACAGATTCGCCGCCGGGCGCATGGTATAATGTGGTTTACTCTGTCGATGTATACAGCATTGGCGGACCTTGTTTGGAGCATCGGGTGTCTGCTACAAAATCGCTCGACCCACCTGAGGAGATGAACGGTGGAAGAAGAGTGGATTAAAACACTTGCAGACGGCAGAAGGGTGAAATTCACCAGCCAGGGGCTGCTGGAGACCCAGGCGTTTATCACCGCGCAGGTTGAAAGCAACAAGGTCGTTTATTCGATCGTATTGACCAAAGTTAAAAACCCGCTTAGCCATGAGGAGGTGGAAGGTTATTTCGCGGGCGAGCTGTCGAAAAAGTAGCGACACTCGACTAGGGTATTGACCTTACGCAAAAAGTCTTGCCTCGAATTGCATGGTTTTGGTAGTTTTTACTTTAAGGAGTGGCGTTATGGAAGGAGCTATGAGTCCCAGCAACAAAAAGCCAAATGGTGTTTCCAAGAAAAAAGGGGCATTTAATGCCCAGGAATTTCTCGATTCCGCCGGCGTGGCGAGAAATGTGAAAGAGTTCAAAAGAGCGGAGGTCATCTACTCTCAAGGTGATGCCGCTAAGAGCGTACTGTACTTGCAAGAAGGCGGTGTGAAGCTCTCCGTCGTCAATGAAGTCGGCAAAGAGGCGGTCGTCGGCATTCTAGGACCGGGCGATTTCTTTGGTGAAGGCTGCCTGGCAGGTCAGTCCGTTCGCATGGGGATTGCTACCACGATTACGCCCAGCACTGTGCTCGTCATTGAGAAAAGTGAAATGTTCAAGGTGCTTCACGAGCAGCATGCCCTCTCCGACCGCTTTATCACTTTCATGCTGGCAAGGAACATTCGAATCGAGGAGGACTTGGTCGATCAGCTGTTCAATTCGAGCGAGAAGCGCCTCGCCCGCACTCTTCTATTGCTTGCCCGTTACGGGAAAGAAGACAAGCCCCACGCAGTAATCCCCAGTCTATCGCAAGAAACGCTGGCGGAGATGATCGGCACTACACGCTCACGCGTCAATTTTTTCATGAACAAATTCAGGAAACTTGGTTTTATCAGGTACAACGGCGGCCTTCAGATCAACACCTCTCTCCTGAGCGTCGTACTGCACGACTGAGTCAAGCCTCTGTCCGCAACGGCGTTGCTGCAACTCACGCTTGTTGATTTCCTGCTGAGATGAGGTCTAGTGCGCCTGCAGGCTAGATCGGCCATTCTGGCGCGCGCTTTCGCACTCCCTGATTTTCACGGCTTCCGCCATTGTCTTGCTGGCTTGCCTCATTGTGACGTTTGATCGCAATCGCGGCCAGGCATTTTGCCCGCTCAACCAATTGAACTTCCTCGGCTGTGGGGTTTCGTGGAACGCTGCAGTACATCTCCAGAAATCCAAGCAGTTCGTCATTCTCCGCGGCAATCCCTTCAGAGCAAAAAGTATGCAAACCAAAACGCGCGGCGTTCACGGCGATCGCGGCGAGTTCGCTGGGGTCGTCAGCCGGCAGTGTAATGAGCGAGACCACATTGCCGATCTGAAAATCGAGGGCGCCGCAGATTTCATTCAGTACTTTCGGGAGGGACCCATGAGAGGAAATCGATTGAAGAAGTTGTTCTTCTGCCCTCAACAAATATTGCGTCTTGCCGTCAAGACTACGGTGTGCGTTGCGTTTCTGTGGCGTGGCACCTGAGTCGGAATCATGTTCATTCATCCGAGCCTCCCCCGTTCTTCAGGCCACGTTCGAATCAAACCGAGCTCGGCCATCTCCCTGCTACGCTGTGGGAGCGCTCTTTTTCTGCCGCGCTCCCCCGGCCGATGAATGCACACTTCCTTGGGCCTGGCCCGTCTTTCGGGCTAGCGTCCGTCGTGATCATGGTCCGGATGACGGTGACGCCAATTCCAATACGCCCTTTGATCCCTCACTTTGATTTCAACAAAGGGCCGATACTCTCTGTGCCTCTCACCGAGATACAGACGATAGGAACGGTCTTCGTTGTCATTCCAGTTGTGATAGTCCCTGTGGTCACGGTCATAGTACCGGTTGCGATCATTGTCGTCACGACGGTGTTCTTCCTGGCGCCCGTTGTCCTGCGGCTTGCCTGCTGCGTTCATTGCAGACGGCGCTGCCAGTCCTGCGCTAAGAACAAAAAAACTGAACAAATATCGATAGCCACGTTGCATATCGTCTTCCTCCCGGCTCAAGACTTCCTGCTCGGAATCCCTGGCCTGCAAGGAGTATGTGGTGTTCGCCCTGGAAGCGATGTTCGATTCCGCACACTCCTCTAACTATTCAGGTTCAAACCCGCAAGAAACAAACCTTGGCTTTGAATTGCGTAATTGCGATCACGTGTTCTGGCAGGCTCCGGTAGCTTTCGACCGCTGCTCTTTCATCTCGTAGAGGAGTCTGTCCGCGGCGTATAACAGCGTTCCAACGTTTTCCGCGTCCTTGGGATAACTCGCGACTCCCACGCTGACGGAGAGCGCTGGTTCTTCGCTATCCTTGGCAAGAAGCTCGCAAATGCGCCTCGCCACCAAAGTAGCCGCGGCCGCCCCCGTCTCCGGCAGGACCACAGCGAACTCATCGCCACCTTGCCGCGCTGCGGTATCTATCGACCGGCAGCACTCCGTCAGGCTCTGCGCCAGCCTGCAAAGCGCACGGTCTCCCGCCAGATGACCAAATCGATCGTTGATCACTTTTAAGCCATCCAGGTCCAGCAAGAGGAGAGAGAATTCCCGCTCGGTACGCTTGGATCGGCGGATTTCGGCCTGCAATACGTCGAAGAGACGGCGATGATTGGCCAACCCAGTCAGGGAATCATTCGATGCTTGGCGGCGCAGATGATTCTCAAGCGCCCGCTGCTCTGTGATGTCCACAGCGATGATTTCATAGCCGGCAAAATCGCCGCGCTCGTCAAAGATGCCTTGGCCGCTCAGCCTGGCTTTCAGAACCGTCCCGTTTTTCCGGTTCCAGTCGATTTCAACAGGCTCAATTTGGACTGACTCGGGGGACGTCCCGGCCAATGGTTTGCCCTGACCAAGATCCGCGACGATTCCGGACGCCCAGCTCGCAGCCAGTAATTCTTCTTTGCTTTCGTAGCCAAGCATCGTCAAGAGCGCCTTGTTGACATCGAGAAGCTTTCCTTGCGCATCGCACCGGCATATTCCGCATGCAGGATTCTCCACCAGCGCCCGATATAGCGATTGCGAATGTCGCAGCGCCTTCCCGGCCTCTTCCAGCTCGGCGCGTAGTTTCTTTTCGTTCAAGACTCGCCGAACGGCCATTGGCAATTGCGCAAGATGCTGCTGCTCGACGTAATCGAAGGCTCCATCAGCGGTGAGTTTCGCGATGGATTCACTTCCCATGGGGGTGGTCAGGAAGAGCAGCGGGATCTGCTGCACAGTTTGATGCAGGAGTTGCAAGGCCTGCGGCCCTTTCCAACTCGGACTGGGGTACTCCGCGACCACCACATCATAAGATTGGGACCGGAGCTGTTGCGTGCACTGTGCTAGAGTCAAAACAAAATCGGAATTGACGATGAATTGCGCTTTCTTTAGCTCTTCCAGGCAGCTGTCCACTACGTCTGCGTCGCGGTGAACGAAAAGGACACTGAGCGGACGCCGCCTGTGAGCGGCGGCGCTCTGCGGGCGGAAACTCCTCTGAACAGACTGGAATTCGTTCTGGGCCAGAATTGACATGGCAGGCCGCACCCACAGCCATCCAAGCTGTCCTTTGCGATTACGGGTCGTCGACTTAGAGGCCGACCCTTTCCTACCCAGCATATGCCGGCAAGAAAACGTCGTCTGTTCCATTTTGAACATTTGTCGCGTCAGTGCTCCGAAGCGACCATGGGCCCTTGGCGGGAGGGCAGCCCGTTATTTTCCCTTTGTAATACCGACGAAAGGATCCTGGTGTTCAATTCGGAACAGCCCTCAGGGTTCCTCTAGTGGAAGATTGTTTGGCACTGGAGACGCCGCATCAGGAGAATTGCGATGATGACTTGCCCGCTGTGCCACAGTAAACGAATCCATCGCTCAAAACGTAACGGGATCATTGAACAAGTAATTCTGGCCATGATTTTTATCAAGCCGTTTCGCTGCGAAAGATGCGACTATCGATTTTTCCGCTGGTCACCCTCCTCAAATCCCAATCCGGCCCCGCGCGCAACCGCGTAATCATCGGGACTCGGTCCCCTCGGACGTGCACTTTCAGGCAAACTGATGCTGCACAAGCCCGTCTACAGACACTTGTTCCCTGCCTTGCCCCTTGGGGTTGCGTCTCTTTTTTATCTGGCGATTCCCACTTGCTTATTTTGATGCAGCGCGTATTCGGTTCCCGCTCAACGTCACTGCACCCGTCAGCGCGAAGACTCGACCGGTAACACTGGCGCCGTTGGTGACGGTGTCGCTGATATTCGCGAGAATGCTTCCTTCAAATGCGGTTTTCGTGCCAAGAGTCGTAGAACTGGTTACCTGCCAGAACACCTTTCCTACTGTCGCTCCGTTGGCCAGGACAACCGAGGAACTGCTCGCTGTCGTAAGCGTGCTCCCTATCTTGAAAACGTAGACACCGTTGCCGCTGAGCGTGAGGGTCCCGGTCAACTGCGCCGAAGAATCAAAACAATAAACCCCCGGCGACAGTGTGACCGCCCCGGGGCTGGTGCCTAGAGTCTTCCCGGTCAAGTTGGTCCCGCAGGGTTCGGCAACCAAAGCCGCGTATGCCGTGTGCGCCGCGGCCTGAGCCGCGGTGGCGGTGGCATCGCCCGCGTGCACTGTTCCTCCGGTCACGCTCCCGGGAGGAAAGCCGGTGACAGCTGTACTTGGGCTCACACCCAAATCTCCGGTGATGATCGTCGGACCAGTATTGGTCACCGTTGAGGCTCCCAGGACTGCGAAGCTCTGCGCGGAACCCAGTTGCGGCGCCGACTGCGCCCAGGCGAGGCTGCCCATACTCAGCATGTAAACCAACACCAGTTTCTTCATATCGACACCGTAATCGTCAGTTCCTCCGCTCGCCTAGCCCTGAAGTGCCCGGAGGCGCGAAAACAGGTCGCGCCTCCGAGTACCCGGCGGATTCAGTTTAGTGATCGCGATCTTCATGATCCTTATGCTTGTCCTTATCGCGGTCCTTATCGCGGTCCTTATCGTGATCCCGGTCTTTGTCTTTGTCTTTGTCTTTATCTTTGTCTTTATCATCCGCGTCGCAGCCTGTTCCGCCTCCTCCGCCCTGAGCCGCGATGGCGCAGGTTCCGTGGACGTTGGGCCCAGTCATGGTCACGGCGCCCTTCGCCAAGACACGTCCGATTAAGGTTCCGAGGGTACTAGTGAAGCTCCCGGTCGGCCCACCTGCGAGAATGTTTCCCTGGAGCGTCGAACCGGTAAATGAGCTATCGGCGCCGACGAGCCAATACACGTTACACGGCTGCCCCCCGCCGGCCATGACCACCTGGAGCCCAGTGCCGGTGAGGCCGTGGTCGATTTTGATAACCCAGACCGCATTGGCCGCATTGGCGGCGTTCTGGGCGTCAAGTGTCAAGGTGATGTTGGTGAACGTTAGCCCCGCAGCCGACATGTTGCAATACACACCCGGCGTGAGCGTGAATGACGCGGGCGGGTCATCGGGCAGGAGGGGAAGGGTGCAACTGCTGTTCGCGCCAAGCGCATTGGTATACGCGGTGTTGAGGGCAAGCAGAGCGTTACTGGCGGCCGGGTCGCCCTGGTGAACTGTTCCCACAACAAGGCAGGGAGGAGTGTTTACGAAAGGGCCGGGGGAGACGCCTACGTCTCCGCTGATCACGCCGGGGCCAGTACAGGTTACTTTCGAGCTACCCAGGACTGCAAAGCTTGCCGCCGTGCCCAGTATTGGCGCCGTCGCCTGCGCCCAGCACAGGCTGCCCGTACTCAACATACAAATAACCAACAAAAGTTTTTTCATTTCAAAGCTCCTTGGCTAGGATGTGTCTTCATCGTCGCTGACAGTGGGGGAACATCACTGCCGAATCGACTTCGAGCTTCCAAACCGAGGCGAATGCTAGCAGCCGGTGCAAATCGGCATCTATCCACTTTTGAACACCCTCGAAACAAACGGGCCGCAGGTTATCTGTCGGCCCCCTGTTCCTCGCTATCCTTATGCATTGCAAGCGCTTAATGTGTGCGAATTGGAACAGACCAGCGAATCCCGATCTAGTAGCCTTACTTGGTTAGCGCTATCTGGTCCCCCTCAGGGAATAATCGGCCTCCAATATTCAGGCGATAGCGAGGGAGACCCTAAGAAGGTGGAGCGTGTTCCTTCGCTTCAGCGGTGATAGAGCAAGAATCTAGATAGAAGAGAAATACTGTGGTGTACAGGCGCTTCATTTTGTTGCTTGGAATGTTTCTGGGTAGCTACGTGCCGATGGTAGGACAAACACTCGCACCACAGATGGTTCTGGCACAGGAACATATTGCGCCGGTCATGATGACGCTCCGGACGGTATCGATCCCCTTGCCAGCGGCTTCCTTCCTGCGACCCCAGGACCTTGGAAAATCCCCCGCTTATTTCAGCCTGCCGTTCGCGGGAGCTTACGGGCGCGACGAAGGCCTGGAACACATTTCACAGTTGGTGAAGGTAAAGAGTTTGATGTTCACGCTTTCCAGCTTGCCGCTCGTCCAATTTTGGAGCGGAAGGTTCCAATTAGACGCCTTTCAGAGCACGCTCCACATGGAGAACATGCAACTGGGACCTTCAGGCTATGGTGGCATCGTTGGCTTTCGTGCGCCGCGACAAAGTTATCTGGGAGGCCCGCTCTCGGTCCACTTCACCGGCCTCGGCCTGAGTTTTCACTTTGGCCGGGACTCGCGCACCAAGCGCCCGACCCAAGCCTGGCGGCGTATGAAGCAGTTTGTTGGAGGCGTGCTCGAATGAACTGAATGCCATCCGTCTCGATATGCTCGGGTAAGTATGCCTAAGAAGAACGAAGAGAGAATCGCCAAAGCAACACGTGCCCGCGTCCAGAAAGAGATGGCGAAGCCGCGCATGGCCAAATCCGCGCGCGAGGGGCAAAGAACTTTGGCTGCTGCGCGAGTCGCTCCCCACAAGCTATGAATGACCAAACTGCCGTCTCATTCGTTTCGTACATTGTACCGAGCAGGGTAATCAGAAGGACCGGAGCACGTTTGTTCTGCCATATCCAAAAACAGCTGGCAGTGCCCATTTTGCTGGCTACTTTTGCTTGCTTCCCAGCTCGTTGCCAAGACGCAGGAAACTTTGCGATCCGACACGTAGCGGAAGGTCGCAGTTCACGCCCCGATAGAAATGTCTGTTTTCTGCCGAGCAGCGAGTTGTGCGCCCGAGCAACCTCTGCGGATTCGCAAAGCACACAGAGCCCATCCTCGGACGGCGCATTTAAGAAGGCATTCAAGCGCTTCGGGAAGGACCAAGCGGAAATCTATTCGGCTCCGTTTCATCGTTCCAACTTGAAATGGGACGCGCTTTTCCTCGCCGGCACAGGTGTTTTAATCGCGACGGATAGGCATGTAAGCAGAGCACTACCCAATGATCATTTCGACCCCAGCCGGAATATCTCAAACGTGGGTCTCTACGGGACCTCGGCCGCGGCAGGCGTTCTCTGGCTTTCCGGCCTGGCAACGCACAATGAACATACCCGAGAAACGGGCGCCTTGAGCGCCGAGGCTTTCGCCAACGCTGTGCCGGTCTACGTCGGTCTGCAGCTCATAACGGGCAGGGAACGCCCTATTGAGGGCACCGGCAACGGACGTTTCTGGCACAACAATGCTCTCAACAGCTCCTTTCCTTCCGGACACGCCCTATTCACGTGGTCGATGGCCAGCGTAATTGCCCACGAATACCCTCGGCCATGGGTGAAATGGCTGGTTTACGGCACAGCCACAGCAGTTTCGGTAACGCGATTCACCGGCCGAGAACATTTCCCATCCGACGTGGTGGTTGGAAGTGTGGTCGGCTATCTGATCGGCCGGCATATTTTCCAAACACATTGTAAGCAGGGACTAAGCCAGGGTTGTCATTCTCGCCGCTAGAGTCCCGCGGGCATCGCGGATGAAAGAGTTATTCTTCCACGGGAAATTCAATCCTGCGGATGAGACTTGGCCAGGATTTTCAGAGCCCCCTCACGTACTCGGCGAACGCGCTCGCTCGCAGGGCCGTTCGGCCGCAATTTCAAATAAGCATCCAGGTCCTGTAGTTCTGCGCGATAATCGCCTTTGCGGGCGGCCACATTCGATAGCACGAGATAGGCGTCCGCGAAGTTAGGGTTGCGGAGAAGCGCCTCCTGCACGCTCCTTTCTGCCTCGTCCGGCCGGTTGAGTTGCATGAGCGCGTTGCCCAGGCTTACGTGGCCCTCAGGTGCGGCGTCCTCCACTTCCAATCCCCTGCGGATGATTTTCTCCGCCTCGCCCGGTTTTCCTTCCTCGCACAGGAGGTAGCCAAGTCCGAACTCCGCCCAGGCATACTGCCCCCCACTCAAATCGATGGCCTTTTGAAAAGCTTTCGTCGCCTCCTCATTGTGGCCCAGCTTCATCTCCGCCACGCCCGTATGGTAGTAAGCCTCGAAGTATCCAGGAAACGCTTGCGTAGCCTTCGTGAAGTGGCTCAGGCTCCCGGCAGGATCATTCTTTGCCAGGCGTTCGAATCCCTTTTGCAACTCATTCCGCGCTTTTCCCGGGATCTTCAACTCCCGCACGGAAACCGTGTAGTCGCTTTGGCGAATGGCCCCCGATTTGGATCTCAGATACATCACTAGCTTCGAGGAAGGGCCATCGAGCCGCGCGGTGGCCTGAACCGCCTCGTAACCCGTTTCCTCGACCACGATATCGTAAGTCCCGCGCGGGAGGCGCTGCACTCTGAACTGACCCTCTAAGTCCGTCAAAACGCTGCGAAATATTCCTGCAACACGCGATTTCAAGCTTACGATCACCTGGCTCGCTGGCCGTTTCTCCGTTTCCAATAGCACGGTTCCCGATATTTCTCCTTCCACCTTCTCAAAGCTGGACACTTGCGCCTTCGCAACTGGCGCCCAGGCTATCGCTGTGATGTTCACGATCAGGATAAGGCTCAGGGAAAGGATCGGGGGGGAAGCTCGCCCCCTGACGTGACTTCTCGAGTCTTGGCAATTCGCAACGCATCTCGACCTGCTGCGCACCTTCGAGGCGCTTCCTCGGGGACTTGGCGGTTGGGAGAGTCAATCCGTGCCGACGCGGGCACGCGCATCCGCCACTCGATTGCTGCCTGTGGCCGTGGATTCGCCAGCGCCGCCGTTGAACGTTAACTCCTCGATGCCAACCGTCGCGTGCTGTGTAATCTTCCGCTGAGTGAAAACCGTTTGTCT
>Ga0207107_1028_pt1 | contig 37917 bp, 28 predicted proteins | sample Alteio_BWMinHeat_75_FD_153555 | JGI IMG/M metagenome (GOLD analysis project Ga0207107, IMG submission 153555) | Enriched cells from forest soil in Barre Woods Harvard Forest LTER site, Petersham, Massachusetts, United States -... | ecosystem: Environmental > Terrestrial > Soil > Temperate forest >... | reverse complement strand
AGGCGGCGTCGGCAAGACCACCGTCGCCGTGAATCTCGCGCTGGCTCTGATGAAACTCGGCCACAAAGTCGGACTGCTCGACGCCGATGTTTACGGGCCCAATGTGCCCATCATGCTGGGTACTTTGCAGGAGCCGCAAGCCACGGCGGACAAGCACATCATTCCCGTGCAAGCGCAGGGCCTGAAGATGATTTCCATGGGCCTGCTCAATCCCGGCGACAAACCCATGATCTGGCGCGGCCCGATGTTGCACAGCGTGATCACGCAATTCCTGCGCAGCGTCGAGTGGGGCGAGCTGGATTACCTGATCATCGATCTTCCGCCGGGCACGGGCGATGTGCAGTTGACACTCATCCAGACGGTCGCCGTTACCGGCGCTGTGGTGGTCACCACGCCTTCGACGGTCGCGCTCGCCGATGTGCGCAAAGCCATCGAAATGTTCCGCCAGGTAAATGTGGAAGTTCTCGGCGTGGTCGAGAACATGAGCACGTTTTCGTGTCCGCACTGCGGCAAAGCGATTGACATCTTCGGCCACGGCGAAGGCTCGAAGACGGCGATTGCATACGGCGTTCCAGTGCTTGGCGAAATTGAAATCGATCCGCGGATTCGAATCGGCGGCGATACCGGCAAGCCCGTGGCGGCGCTCGGCGAATCCGGCGCGGGCGCAAAGAGCCTTTACAATGTCGCGCGCGCTACGGTGGCGCGTCTCGCCGAAGTAGCCGGCACTACCGGCGGCCCGGCGGTTCAGATCGATTAAACCTTTACGTTTTCTTTATTTTGCCGGATTCTTGCAGCGCTTCGATTTTGGCGAGCAGACAGTTCCGGCACAGGCATCCCTCGGCATCGTCGGGCATCGGAACGTGCGGCAATTCCGCGCACCAGCAGGCTGCTTCCTGCTCGCAGGTCATGGCGGCGCCGCATTGTGCACAGCGTTTTTCCATCTGGCGATGATGGCGCAGTTGTGCGGTGGCGTCCAGCGTTGCTTGTTTTAGGGGTAGCAGACGGAAAAGCGGCAGCAAGCTGCCGCACTCCCAAATAAGAAACGGCGGCCGCGTTTCCTTGTCAGTCGGGCAAGGCGGGTGATATCTTGACGTGATTCGTTGTGCGTCAGATTTTGCGCTGGCGGGAGGGGCCCTTCGGCAAGGCTCAGGGTAAACAAGCCCCTCCCCTACGGCGATATATCGTGCGCCTGCAATGAGATAGCGCCCGCATCGGCCACGTTGATTTTAGCCTCTGGAAAAGGACTTGATTGGCTCGACAACCCGACATTCGACCTTATCGCGGGAAGCGGCCGCAAATTTCGGCTTCGGCGTATATTGACCCTGCTGCCGTGATTATCGGAGACGTGGTGATTGGCGAGGATTCGAGCGTCTGGCCGTGTTCGGTGGTTCGCGGCGACGTGCACTACATCCGCATCGGCGCGCGGACGAATATTCAGGACGGCTCGATCTGCCACGTCATGCGCGGGGAGTGGCCGCTGATTCTCGGCGATGACGTTACAGTTGGCCATTCGGTGACGCTGCATGGCTGCACCATCGAGTCGCGCTGCCTGATTGGCATGGGTGCCGTCATTTTGAATGGCGTGACGATTGGCGCGGGGAGCATCGTCGCGGCGGGGACGTTGATCACGGAGCGGACTGCGATTCCTGCGGGCAGCTTGGTCATGGGCTCGCCGGGAAAAGTAAAGCGCGCGCTGACGGGTATCGACCAAGCGTCGATCGACGCTTACGCGCAGCGCTACGTCAGCTACAAGAATATTTATCGCGAGGAACCCACCGAGTGAGCGAAGGCGCCGCCAAAAAGGAAGAAAAGCCGCGCAAGTTTCAGGCCATCCGCGGCACGCGCGATCTGCTGCCGCCCGAGACCGCTCTGTGGAATCGCGTGGAACAAACGGCCCATGAAGTCTTCGCCACGTTTGGCTTCGGAGAAATTCGTCCTCCGATTTTCGAAGGGACGGAACTCTTTTCCCGGTCTATTGGACTTGACACAGACGTCGTCTCGAAAGAGATGTACACCTTTTTCGATCCCTTTAGAGACCTCGAATATCTAGAGAAACTTCTTGGCACTTCAGTCGGCGGCCAATCGTCGGAGAGCGCCGCGGAGCGTATTAAGGCTATTCGCGGAGAATTCGAAAAGGTATCGCCTGGTGAACTGCTAACGCTTAGACCGGAAGCCACTGCCTCCGTCTGCCGCGCTTATATCGAGCACAACATGCAGCAACTGCCGCAGCCGGTGAAGCTGTACTACATGGGGCCGATGTTTCGGCGGGAGCGGCCGCAGAAGGGGCGCTACCGGCAGTTTTATCAGATTGGGGCGGAGGTGCTGGGCGGCAGCGATGCTCCCGCAATTGACGCGGAAGTGATTGAAATGGTCATGACGTTTTTCGATCGGCTGGAATTGCAGGGCGTGCAGCTGGATATCAACTCCATCGGGGACAGAAATTGCCGGCCGAAATATGTCGAACTGTTGCGCGCGGAACTCCTGAAAGTGAAGGACAAGCTCGGGGCGGACAGCCAGCGGCGCATCGAAACGAATCCGCTGCGCGTCCTCGATTCAAAGGTCAAGGAAGAGCAGCCAATCATCGAAAAGCTGCCGCGCATCGCCGATCACCTTTGTGAAGACTGCGCGGCGCACTACGCGGCCGTGAAGCATCAGCTCGAAATGCGCGGAGTGATTTACCGCGAGAATTGGCGGCTGGTTCGCGGCCTCGACTATTACATGCGCACGACATTTGAAATCACGGCGCAGGGCCTCGGTTCGCAAAACGCCGTGTGCGGGGGCGGGCGCTACGACGGACTGGTAGAATTGCTGGGCGGGCCGGCAACCAAGGGCATCGGTTTTGCCATCGGCGAAGACCGATTGATTTTGTCGCTGCAAGAAAGCACTTCGTCCCTCAGTGCAAGCGGCAAAGGCGTAGTGGCGACAGGCCGCGACGTGTACATCGCCTGGATGGGGGAGCGGGCTCACGCGACTGCTATTCGCGCGGCGAAAGATTTGCGCAAGGCGGGATTCAGCGTGGAACTGCCTCCCGTGGAGCAAAAATTGGGCAAGGCTCTCGGCCAGGCGGATAAACTCGGCGCGAAATACGCCCTCATTCTCGGCGATAATGAAGTGTCCGAAGGCTTGTGGACGCTGAAGACGCTTGCCGACGGCTCGCAGCAAAAACTGACAGAGCCACAATTGTTGGATTTTCTGGGGAAGGAACGAAGTGGCGAGTGACGAGTGGCAAGCAAAAGCAGATCCCTCGCTTCGCTCGGGATGACAATTACGGTTTCTCTGGATAATCGACCCTAATTAGGGGAAGTGACACAGACAAAGCGCGGGTCTAAAGACCCGCCACTACAACTAACACACCACGGGCAAGAGCGCCTGTGTCGGTCACGCGAATTTGGCGAAGGGAATAAGAGCACAGACTGAAGTTTGTGCTACCGGAAGAGAGCGACGTGCTGGATTTTCTGGGAAATTTGAAGCGCACACACTACTGCGGCGAACTGCGCGCCAAGGACGAAGGGCGCGACGCTGTTGTGATGGGCTGGGTGGCGCGGCGGCGCGACCTCGGCAATTTGCTTTTTCTGGATATTCGTGACCGCACTGGCATTGTGCAAGTGGTCTTCAACAAAGAGACGCAGCCTGCGGCGCATGCCAAAGCGGAGCAGGCGCGCGGCGAATTCGTGGTCGCCGTCGAAGGGAAGGTCCTCAAGCGGCAGAAAGCCAATCCGGAATTGGCGAGCGGGGAAGTCGAGCTGGTTGCGGCCAAGCTGCATGTCTTGAACAATGCCAAGACGCCGCCGTTCCCGATCGAAGACGAAATCAACGCGGCGGAAGAGACGCGCCTGCGCTTCCGGTATCTTGACTTGCGCCGCTCGAAGCCGCACCGCAATCTCGCGCTGCGGCACAAGATCATCCTGGAAATTCGCAAGGTGATGGACGAGTTGGGCTTCCTCGAAGTGGAAACGCCCATGCTCACGCGCTCGACGCCGGAAGGCGCGCGCGATTTTCTGGTGCCTAGCCGCATCCATCACGGGCAGTTTTACGCGCTGCCGCAGTCGCCGCAGATTTTCAAGCAGATTCTGATGATTGCGGGGATGGACAAATATTTTCAGATCGTGAAATGTTTCCGCGACGAAGATTTACGCGCCGACCGCCAGCTGGAGTTCACGCAACTCGACCTGGAGATGTCGTTTCCGCGCCAGGAAGATATTTTTCACGTGATCGAGCAGGTGATGGTGCGCGCCTGCGCCGTCGCGGGCATCAAGGCGGAAGCGCCGTTTCCGCACATGCTCTATAAAGACGCGATTCGAAAATACGGCAGCGACAAGCCTGACCTGCGCTTCGGCATGGAATTGCACGAAGTTAGTCATTGCTTTCCGGACGAAGCGAAACAGAAACTCCAGATAGAAGGCAACGTTTTTGCGCTTGCTGCTCCGGGCGCGGCTTCCTATTCGCGCAAGCAACTGGACGAACTCACAGAAAAGGCAAAGGCGCTGAAAGCGCGCGGCGCTTATTTCGTGAAGGTCGCACCCGACGGACTGACATCCACCGTTGAGAAATTAATCGGTCCGGAAAACGTAAAGAAGCTCGCCGAGGCTTGCGGCGCGAAGCCCGGCGATCTTGTCGTTGCGGTCTCCGCAAAAGAACAAATCAAGGGCACGGAAGCCGCCGCGCTCATCGCCGGACAATTGCGTTTGCATCTTGGCGAAGCGCTCGGCGTGATCGACAAATCCCAATGGAAATTCCTGTGGCTCACCGGATTCCCCCTCTTCGAATGGAGCGAGTCCGACAAAACCTGGGTGAGCGCGCAGCACCCCTTCACCGGCATCGTCGACGAAGACCTGGAAAAACTCGAATCCGCGCCGTGGGAAGTTCGTTCCAAGGGCTACGACCTCGTACTGAATGGCAACGAGCTCGGCTCCGGCAGCATTCGAATCCACCGCCAGGACATTCAGGAGCGCCTCTTCAAAGCGCTCGGCCTCACGGAAGAACAATTGCGCCGCCGCTTCGGTTTCTTCCTCGACGCGTTGACCTACGGCACGCCCCCGCACGGCGGCATCGCCCTCGGCATCGACCGCGTCGTGATGCTCCTCGCGGGCGAAAAATCCATCCGCGAAGTCATCGCCTTCGCGAAGACCACCGCCGCCCAAGACTTGATGGCCGACTCTCCATCGCCGGTCGACAAAGACCAGCTCGACCAACTTGGAATTGCTATTCAAGAAAAGAAGAAAGCCGCTGAATGAGCCGAATACGCATATTGCCGGAAGCGGTGGCGAATAAAATCGCGGCGGGCGAAGTTGTGGAGCGGCCGGCGTCGGTGGTGAAAGAGCTGCTCGAGAACGCTATTGATGCGGGCGCGAAGACGATTCGCGTCGAGGTGGAGGTTGGCGGCAAACGCATGATTCGCGTGATCGACGATGGTCACGGCATGACGCACGACGACGCGTTGCTGGCGTTCGAACGCCACGCGACGAGCAAACTGCGCTCCGCCGATGATTTGCTCTCGATTGCCACGCTGGGGTTTCGCGGCGAAGCGCTGCCGACGATCGCCGCCGTATCGCGGTTGCTGCTGGAAACGCGCGACGAAGCGGAAGCCGAAGGGACACGCATCGAGTTTGCCGGAGGAAAACTCATCGGCGTAAAGCCCGCGGGATTGCCTGCGGGAACAACGGTCAGCGTCGCGGATCTTTTTTATTCTGTTCCGGCGCGCCGAAAATTTCTCAAGTCGGATACCACGGAACTGGGCCACATCGCTTCGCTGGTCACGCACTACGCGCTGGCGAATCCAGCGAAGCAATTCATTCTCACGACGCCGACGCAAGAAATTATCAACTGCCCGCCGGCGGAAAAACTGGCGGACCGCGTGTATCAATTATTCGGGCGGCAAGCGCTGGACGAGCTGGTGGAGATCCCGCTGGCTACGGCTCCTTTTCGCGCAGCCATCACCGAGCCGGAGCTGGAAGCAGCTGAAGAAAAAGCGACGCTGACGGTGAGCGGATTTACTTCGCGGCCTGACGTGCAGCGGCTGAACCGCAACGGGATTTATATTTTTGCGAACGGGCGGCTGGTGCGCGACCGGTTGATCCTGCACGCCATTCATGAAGCCTACCGCAACATTCTGCCACCGGCCGTTTTTCCCGCGACACTGCTCTTTCTGGAGATGCCGTACGACGAAGTGGACGTGAATGTGCATCCCGCGAAGATCGAAGTGCGCTTCCGGCGGCCGAGCTTCGCGCACGATTTTACGCGCGACACGATTCGCCAGGCGCTGATGGGAGCGCGGCCGGTGCCGAGTTTTGCCGCAGCAGCGAGTGCGTCTCCGATGATGGCGGGAGCGGGGATTGCGTTCTCCGGTGCGAGCGCTGCGGCGTCCATGGAATCGGAGTTGCCGCGCGACCTTATTCCAGCGGTGGAAGAGATGGGGCTGGGGAGCGGCGTGGGTTCGGACTTCGTTCCGGGAGGGGGATTCGATCTCACCGGCGCGCCCATGCGACCGGTCGAGCAGCGAATTCCATTCAGTTCGGGAACCGCATTTGGCGTGGGCGTCGCACCTGAGCAGCTTTCGTCGGCAGGAAATTGGGCGGGGAATCTGGCGGCGCCAAACGCGGACGCTCCCGCGACGCTGCCACACCCGGAACAGATCGCCGACCTCAAACCACTGGGGCAAGTCAGCGCGAGTTTCATTGTCGCCGTGAACGGCGAAGGACTCTGGCTGGTGGACCAGCACGTAGCGCACGAGCGCGTGCTCTTCGAGCAGCACCTGGAAGCGCGGCGCGCGGGAAAAGTGGAAGCGCAGCGCATGCTGATGCCGCTGGTCATCGAACTCTCGCCACGGCAAATCGTCACGTTTGAAAAAATCGCGGAAGAGCTCGCTGCCAACGGATTCGAAGTTGAACCGATGGGACCAAAGAGTGTCGCGATTCAGGCGGTTCCCGCGGGCGTGATCGCGCCGGACGCCGAAAAGCTGCTGCGGGAAATCCTTGACGGCATCGAGCGCGAAAACGCCGCGATTTCGATTGAAACATTGCAAGCGAAAATCGCGGCGTCCACGGCGTGCCATGCGGCAATCAAAGTGAACATGCCGCTGGAACAATCGAAAATGGAATGGCTGCTGGACGCGCTGGCAAAAACCGATTGCCCGATGAGCTGTCCGCACGGGCGGCCAGTGGTGCTGCGATATTCATTGAAAGAAATAGAGAAAGCGTTTCATCGGATTTAGAAGAAGCGGCAAGTGGCTCGTGTCGAGTGACGAGCGGGAGAAACGATGAGCGACACGCAGAAAACGGCGGTGATTTTCGGCCTGGCAAACAAACGCAGCATCGCTTGGGCCATCGCGCAAAAACTGCACGAAGCCGGCTGGCGGCTGGCGATCACTTACCAGAACGAGCGCCTGGAGCAAGAAGCGAAGGACTTGATCGCCGATCTGCCGGGCGCCGCGGGTTTCATGTGCGACGTCTCGTCCGACGACCAAATCGCAAAGCTGTTCGAGGAATTGAAATCGCGCTACGGCGTTCTGCACGGGATCGTGCACAGCGTGGCATTTGCGCCCGCGGAAGAATTGAAAGGCGAATTTGTGAACACCACGCGCGAGGGCTTTCGCATTGCTCACGATATCAGCGTGTACTCGCTCGTCGCCGTATCGCGAGGCGCGATGCCGCTAATGACTGCGGGCGGAAGCATCGTGACGCTGACGTACTATGGCGCGGAAAAAGTAGTGCCGAAATACAACGTGATGGGCGTGGCGAAAGCCGCACTGGAAGCCACGGTCCGCTATCTGGCGAACGATCTGGGGCCGCGCGGGATTCGCGTCAATGCCATTTCCGCCGGGCCCATTAAGACGCTGGCAGCGCGTGGTATCTCCAATCTCGGCGACATGCTGAAGGCCCATGCCGAGCGCGCGCCGCTGAAGCGAAATGTCGATCCGGGCGAAGTGGGCAGAACCGCGGCGTTCCTGCTTTCCGAAGCGGGCTCGGGGATTACCGGCGAAAGGATCCACGTCGATTGCGGCTACAACATTATGGGATTTTAAGAGCGGCTCGGACTTTCGTACTCGCGCTTGGTTAGTGATTACCTCAAATTGAAATTGCACAGCCAGGATTGGCTGTGCCAAGAAAATGCAAAAACTCACCATTGCCATCGACGGTCCCGCGGGCTCCGGCAAAAGCAGCGTGGCGCGCCGGGTTGCCGCGATGATGGGCTATTTATACCTGGACAGCGGAGCGATGTATCGCGCCTTGGCGCTGAAGGCGCTGCAGCGCCAGGTTGCACTCGAGAACGAATCGCGCCTCGCGGAACTTGCCAAAGAGACGCACATCGAATTGAAGCCACCGAACCCGCAGCAGGAAGCGGCGGGCGCGAAAAACTGTGTTTTTCTTGACGGCGCGGACGTGACGCAGGAAATCCGCACCGGGGAAGTGGCGCAGGCGGCATCGCGGCTCGCGACGATTGCAAGGGTGCGCCAAGTGCTTGTCGCCGAGCAACAGCGCGCCGGCGCGGGCGGCGGCATCGTGATGGAAGGGCGGGACATCGGCACCGTCGTCTTCCCCAAAGCGGAGCTGAAGGTTTTTCTGGATGCTTCGCCGGAAGTGCGCGCGGAGCGCCGCTGGAAGGAGCACCAGGAAAAAGGCGAACGAATTACGCTCCCGGAAGTTTTCGACGAGGTGATCGAGCGAGACAAGCGCGACCGCGAGCGCAAAGTTTCTCCGCTCGTGCGCGCCGCGGATGCGGTGTTAGTGGACAACACCGCCATGGGCATCGAGGAAACCGCGAGACTCGTCGCGATGCTCGCGGGCGAGCGCGAGAAAGAAATCACAAGCGTAGGGAGGGCTACATGATGCGTTTTCTCGCTGTGCTCATGCTTGTTGCCGGAAGCGGGATGTTTTTCCTCGCGTTGCCGGCGTCAGCGCAGTCCGGGCCGAGCCAGGGCTCCAGCCAGGCGGAAGCAGCGCGAATATTTCGCGCGTATCTCGAGCAAGATTGGAAGCGCTGGATGGAAGACTACCCGGTGATGGCCACTTTCGTTGGGTATCCGGGACTGAACCGGCTCTGGAGCAATGATTCGCTCGAAGGCATCCAGGCGCGCGTCAAACATTTGCACGAGAGCCTGGCCACGCTGAAAATCATCTCACGCGACGCGCTCCCTGTTTCAGAGAAGCTCAACTACGACCTCTACCGAAGCCTGCTCGAAACCGCCGACGAGGGTCTGCAATATGGAAACGACCCGATTCCATTCGCAAGCGTGGTTCCAGGCAATATGTGGATGCCGATCGATCAGATGGGAGGAATCCAACAGGGCGCCGCAGCAACCTTTGCGGCCATGCCTCACCAGACAGTCGCGGATTACGAGGACATCCTGGCCCGATTCGAGACACTGCCGAGAGTTGTCGGAGAAACTCAGGCGCTGATGCAGGAGGGGCTAAAAAGAGGCTACACGCCGCCGAGATCCATGCTCCGAAATGTCCCGAAACAGATCGCGGATCTCATTCCTGCCGACCCCATGGCAAGTCCGCTGCTTGAGCCCTTCACTGAATTTCCCGCGGGGTTTCCAGAAGCGGAGCGCGCGCGATTGACCGAACGAGCGAAGCAAATTTACACCGGCAGCGCCGCGCCGGCGTTCCAGAGGCTGCACGACTATTTCACTTCAACATACCTGCCAGCCTGCCGTGAATCGATCGCGGCTACGGCGTTGCCCAACGGCGCGGCGTCTTATGCATATGATGTGCGCTGGCAGACCACCACGAACTTGACACCGCAACAAATTCACGAGATCGGCCTCTCCGAAGTCAAACGGATTCGCGCGGAGATGGACAAGGTCATCGCAACCACCGGACTCAAGGGCAGTTTTCATGAGTTCACGGACTTTCTGCGCACCGATTCGCGCTTTTTCTACGATAAGCCGGACGATTTGGTGAACGGCTACCGCGTCATCACCAAGAAAATCGATCCCGAGCTCGCCCGCCTTTTCGGAAAGCTGCCGCGCCTGCCCTACGGGGTTTGCGTGATTCCGGAATTCAAGGCGCCTTCGCAGACCACCGCCTATTACCAGCCGGGCGCGCCCGCTGCCGGCCGGCCGGGCTGTTATTTCGTGAACACCTACAACCTGCGCGCGCGCCCGAAATGGGAGATGGAGGCGCTCTCGCTTCATGAATCCGTGCCGGGGCACCACCTGCAGATTTCGCTGGCGCAGGAACTCGAGGGCCAGCCGGAATTCCGCAAACATATCGGCTATTCCGCGTTCGTCGAGGGCTGGGCTCTCTACTGCGAAAGCCTCGGCGAAGAACTCGGAATGTACAAAGACCCGTACTCGAAATTCGGCCAGCTTAGCTTTGAAATGTGGCGCGCCATTCGCCTGGTCGTGGACACCGGCATGCACTCGATGGGCTGGACACGCCAGCAAGCCATCGATTTTTTCCGCGAAAATACGGGAAAGACCGATCAAGACATCGCTGTTGAAGTGGATCGGTACATCGTGTGGCCAGGGCAGGCATTGGCGTACAAGATCGGGCAGATGAAGATTCGCGAGCTGCGCACCGAAGCTGAAAAAAAACTCGGAGCGAAATTCGATGAACGCAAATTTCATGATGCCGTGCTCGAGAACGGCGCCGTGCCGCTGAATGTGCTGGAAGGGCACATGAGGGAGTGGATGGACTCGCAAGCGGCGCGCTGATGTGCCAGGTGACTTGCGGGGAGATTTCAACAGCCAGCCACCATCGATAGCGCGAAGGAGGTAGTCCAATTCTTCCAGCCGTCCTCCAGAATTACATAGGTACTTGAAAATTAACCATTTATCAAAAAAATCAGCCAAAAACGCCTTTTTTCAAAAATAGTGCTTGACAGAAAATCCATCTCCGTTTACTTTTGGGATACCTCAGTCGTACACCCGGCATAGCCGGGTTCCTCACTGAGCGTGAAGAGCAGACTATGAGACACGAAGACAAAAGCCAAGACGGAATGACACCAAGGCGACCGGGTCTCGTGGACTGCTTGTTCGCGCGACTCTAAAGCAAACCGCCTAAGTCGTTTCGATCCAAGATCATCGGCCTCGGGATAAGTGTCCCGGGATGGTGAAGTTCACGGTTACTTCAATGGCAAAGCCGCAAGGCTCGGGTTCAAATCCCGAATTACCGTGAGCGCCAATTCCTCCCGGAATTTTTCTCGAGAGCGATTGTCGAAACGAACCGACATGGGCGAATGCACGCTAGGGGTGTGCGCGAATTGTGAAGCAAGGAGGTTCGAAGCAAAGGAAAGATTCGAGAGTTTGCGGCGTGGTGAAGGCGCGGGTTACATCGGGATCCGACGGTTGCAGGTTCGACTCCTGCCGGCGGCGTGAGCTGCCGTAGCTCAATGGATAGAGCAGCGGACAAATACCTGGGCCGCTTATTCCCGCCGCAGAAAGCTTGCAGAGTGGCGAAGGCACGAGTTACTCCGTAAAACGGTTGCGGGTTCGAGTCCCGCCAGCGGCGAAAGCTGCTGTAGCTCAAATGGCAGAGCAAAGTTCACTCGAGCCGCAAGTTCCCTCTGCAAAAAGAATTCCGGTGTGGTGAAGGTACGAGATTCATCGGTAGAGCGCTCCGAAGTTTTCGGAGAGGGGTGGGTTCGAGTCCCACACGTCGCTTGCGACGTTAGCTACTCTCGGACCGACGGTTCCCGCCGGAAGAGGCAGAGCACAGCCAGGAGTGGCTGTGCTACCGAGACGCCGGGATGGCGCGGAGAAGAGTTACTTCGTCTGTCAAACGACGTGGGGCTGTCGCCCCGCTACTCTGATCGACTATTCCTCCCGGCTTAATGTTGGCCGGCGCGAACCGCGGACCAGTCGGCGGTTCGCGCCGGGGCAGGGGAAAAACGCCGCCAGGGATGGCGGCGCTACAAAGAATTTAGTGCGCAAAGGAGAACGGAAGTGAAGCAGGACAAGAATCTTGGTAGATCAACTCGTCAGTCATTGAACGGTTCGGAGCAAAACTCCGATCCGTGAATTCATTCCGACTGCTCCGTGCAGTCTTAGAAAGGAAAAAGCAGTGGGCAGTGATTTGAATCGATACTTTTCCCGAATGGGCGCACGCGTGAAGGTTTTGGAAGGCGTGCCTGCAGCTCGCCCGTGGAACCTGGCTCGATCCCGCGAGGAAGCGCCGCGCATTATTCTCGATATTTGTCGAGACAAGCAGGGCGAATACTTCGAGATCCGGACAGCTACCGGCGGCGCACAGGAGATCGTCGTTCTGAACGTCCAGCCAGGGGAAAAGCATTTGCTTCTGCTCAGCCGTCAGTTCAGCGAGCAGGGGCAGCTTCTGGCCAAGCAAAAGTTTCTTTGCGGTCACGATGAGCGGCACTGGTTCGTAGCAGCAATTCCTGAAAACGAGCCTGTCAGCACCGTCGCGGGCGCAAAGATCGCGCTGAAGCCAGAGGAAATCCGGACGCGAGAGGAAGCACTGGGAGTCTCCCGCAAGGAGAGTTTCCGGCGCCGGAACGCGGCCTTTATTCGCCAGGGAGAATGGTTTTTCGTCCCCGTGGCGGAGGTCAAGGCCGACCCGTTGCTCATTCTCCGAAATGAGCCGCTCTCTCGTGGAAACGGCGGGAAGCCGCACTGGGCTGAGGAATGCTATCGGTCTGGCGGGGAAACCGTCTACGTTTCAGGCAAGTATCCCTCGGGCTTAGCGGCCCAGGAATACAACCGATTGCCGGAACAAGAGTGCAAGCGCGGCAACTTCCGAGTGATGCAGCGCGATGCGTCCGTGCATGTACGCGGAGAGATTCGCCATCCGGACCACGAAACAGTGGTACTGAATGGATGGCACCGCGTGTTGATGAACACCGAGAACCGTTCGAGCGCGATGCGCTTTCTCGCGTTTCTCGACTAACCACCGGGGCATGTGCCTCGGGCTTGAATTCCGAGGCACAGAGCCTTTGGAGAAAGGAGGAGTGGCAGCAATGGCAAAGATGAACGTATGGAAGCGGATGTTCCCGGTGCGGACGCACGAAGGGGCGGTGGCGCAGAAGGTGGACGCGAAGAGCGAACTTCGGCGCACGGTGCTCACGTGCCTGCTCTGGGAAGACACCTTCTACGAGAAGGGTAACGACATCGCGAAGCGCATCGCCGCGCTCGCCGCCGAGAACAAGCCCGAAATTGTGGCGGCTCTCGCGCGGGAAGCACGCGGCAAGATGCAGCTTCGTCACGCGCCGCTCTTCCTCACGCGCGAACTCGCGCGCCGCAAGGGCGCGGGTCCGCTCGTGGCGGAGACGCTCGAGGACGTGATCCAGCGCGCCGACGAGCTCGGTGAGTTCGTCGCTCTCTACTGGAAGGAGAAGAAGCAGCCGCTTTCCGCGGGCGTAAAGCGCGGGCTGGCGCGGGCGTTCACGAAGTTCGACGCCTACCAACTCGCGAAGTACGACCGTGAGTCAGCGGTGAAGCTCCGCGACGTGCTGTTCCTCTGCCACGCCAAGCCGAAGGACGAAGCGCAGGCCGCGCTCTGGAAGAAGCTCGTTGAGAACACGCTCGAATCTCCCGATACCTGGGAGGTTGCCTTGTCCGCAGGGAAGGACAAGCGCGAGAACTTTGAGAGGCTCCTGCGCGAGGGGAAGCTGGGCGGCATGGCCGTCCTGCGGAACCTCCGCCTGATGCTGGCATCCGGGGTCGATCCGAAGCTCATCCGTGAGCGGCTGGAGAAGGGCGTCGCTCGAGCGCTGCCGTTCCGTTTCGTGACGGCGGCGCGCCACGCTCCGAAGCTCGAGGACGCGCTCGAAAAGGCCATGCTCAAGGGCATCGCCGGACTCGACAAGCTTGCAGGTTCGACCGGACTCGTCGTTGACGTGTCCGGCTCGATGAACTACAAGCTCGCGAAGAAGGGCGAAACCACGCGCATGGATGCGGCGGCAGGATTGGCGATTCTGCTTCGCGAGAAGGCCGAGGACTTTTCGGCCGCGACCTTCTCCGACGCTTGCGTCGAGCTGCCTCCGAGGCGCGGCTTCGCCTTGCGCGACGCCGTCGTGGGCTCACAGGCGCACTCGGGGACGTACCTCAAGCGCGCGCTGACGAAGCTCCATGAAAAGGCGGAGTGGCGCGAACTCGGGCGGCTGATCGTGATTACCGACGAGCAGTCGCACGACGGCATCCTGCGTGCATGGACGCCGCGCGCTTACGTGGTGAACGTAGCCCCGTACAAGCACGGCATCAGCTACGGCAACGGCTGGACGCACGTCGACGGCTGGTCCGAGCGAATCGTCGACTACATCGCGGCGGTGGAAGCAGAACCTGCGGCCTGACGAGCCGTGCTCCAACCAAACACTTCAACCGGCGCAGCGGGGAAACCTGCTGCGCCACTTTTTATTGTGACTGAGACTGAAACGGAGTGTTTGCCGATTGCTCAGGCTGGTGCGGACATCGAGCTCAAAAATTCCATGTTGGCCTTGGACTTCGACAGCCGGCTGATCAACAGCTCCATGGCCTCGACGGTCGAGAGAGGGCTCAAAACCTTGCGCAGCACCCACACGCGGCTCAATTCGTCCGGCGGCAAGAGCAGTTCGTCCTTGCGCGTGCCGGAGCGCTGAATGTCGATGGCCGGGAAGACGCGCTTATCGGCGAGGCGGCGGTCGAGATAGATTTCCATGTTACCGGTGCCTTTGAACTCTTCGAAGATGACGTCGTCCATGCGGCTGCCGGTGTCAATCAGCGCGGTGGCGATGATGGTGAGCGAGCCGCCTTCTTCCACGTTGCGGGCAGCGGCGAAGAAGCGGCGCGGGCGCTGCAACGCATTGGCGTCGATACCGCCGGAGAGCACCTTGCCCGAAGGCGGAGTGACAGCGTTGTAAGCGCGAGCGAGGCGCGTGATGGAGTCCAGCAGAACCACCACGTCGCGCTTGTGCTCGACGAGCCGCTTGGCTTTTTCCAAAACCATTTCCGCAACCTGGATGTGGCGCTGCGGCGCTTCATCAAACGTCGAGCTGATGACCTCGCCCTTCACGGTGCGCTGCATGTCCGTGACTTCTTCGGGGCGCTCGTCGATGAGCAGCACGATGAGCGCGACTTCCGGGTGATTGGTGGCCACCGCATTGGCCATGGCTTGCAGCATCATGGTCTTGCCGGTGCGCGGCGGCGCGTTGATCAGCCCGCGCTGGCCTTTGCCGACCGGGCACAGAAGATCGAGGACGCGGCCGGTCATGTTTTCCTTGGTTGTTTCCATCTTCAAGCGGCCCTGGGGATAGAGCGGCGTCAGGTTGTCGAAGAAAATTTTGTTGCGCGCGACTTCCGGGTCCTCAAAATTGACGGCTTCAACCTTGATCAGCGCGAAATAGCGCTCGCCGTCTTTCGGCGGCCGGACTTGCCCGGAGACGGTGTCGCCGGTGCGGAGGTCGAACTTGCGGATTTGCGACGGCGAGACATAGATGTCGTCGGGGCCGGGAAGGTAGTTGTATTCGGGCGCGCGCAGGAATCCGAATCCATCCGGGAGACATTCGAGGACGCCTTCGGAGAAGATCAAACCGTTCTTTTCAGTTTGCGCCCGGAGGATCTGAAAGATCAGCTCCTGCTTGCGCATCCCGCCCGCGCCGGGAATGTTCAACTCCTTGGCGATCTTGGCGAGGTCGGTGATGTTCTTTTCCTTCAGCTCGGCAAGGCTGATGCTCATCTGATTGGTTCCTTCAACGTTTGTTTCTTTTGGCATATATCCTTAGCTTTTATGGTGAAAATTGACCCTGGGATTCCGGATTGATTTGAGGTGGTGCACCGCACTGGCGGACTAGCGAATACCTGCCAGGATGAGGCAAACCAGACTTTCTACAACCGGTGGCAGCGCCGGGCCACGGCGAACTTGAATGTTCCTCAAGCGTAACACCGGCGGGGCCGGAGTCAACTCACAGGAAGGGCCGTACCCGGAACAACGCTGCTTAGTTGGTCAAACTCTTGTCTTTCTCGGCGTCGGCCACGAAAGGTGCCGTGACGGGCGCAACCTCGGCATGCTCGAGTGGCACAATCGGCCGCTCCAGCGCAATCTGCAGCACTTCATCCATGGTCTCAACAAAATGTGTCGTGAGACTGGAGAGGATCTCGGGCGGAATTTCCGCCAAGTCCTTCTCATTGTCCTTCGGAAGCACTATCGTACGCAAGCCCATTCGGTGCGCGGCCAGGAGCTTCTCTTTAACACCACCGATCGGGAGGACCTTGCCGCGCAAGGTGATTTCGCCGGTCATGGTCACGTCGCAGCGCACGGGAATTTTCGTAAGCGCGCTTACGATGGACGTGCAGATGGTAATACCCGCCGAAGGACCGTCTTTAGGAATGGCGCCCTCTGGAACGTGCACGTGAATATCCAGGTTGCGATAGAAATCCTTGGTCAGGCCGAACGCCGCGGAACGCGAGCGGATATAACTCATGGCGGCTTGCGCGGACTCCTGCATGACTTCGCCGAGTTTGCCGGTTGGCGTCAGGCGACCTTTGCCTTCCATTATGGCAGCTTCGGTAACAAGAACGGAACCGCCAACCTCTGTCCAGGCGAGGCCGGTCGTCAGCCCGATTTCATTGTGCTTTTCGAGCCAGTATTCGCGGTACTTGAGTACACCCAGGAAATCGTTGGCGTTAGCGGGAGTGATCTCCACTCCGACGGTGGCGCTGTCGGTCACGACCTTCCGCGCCATCTTGCGCGCGATGTTTTGAATTTCGCGCTCCAGGCTGCGAACTCCCGCCTCATGCGTGTAATGCCGGATCATGTGAAGCAGGCCTTCATCCGTAAACTTGAGGTTCTTGTCGGTGAGGCCGGTGGCTTCGCGCGCGCGCTTCACCAGGAACCGCTTGGCGATTTCCAGCTTTTCCTGCTCGGTATAGCCGGGGAGGCGCAGAATTTCCATGCGGTCCTGCAGCGGCTGCGGAATGGTGTGCAGCACGTTGGCGGTGCACACGAACATGACTTTCGAAAGGTCGTATTCCACGTCCAGGTAATGGTCCGTAAAAGAATGATTCAATTCCGGGTCGAGCACTTCCATCAGCGCCGCCGACGGATCGCCGCGGAAGTCCGTGGACATCTTGTCGACTTCGTCCAGCACGAAAATCGGATTCACCGTGCCGGCCTTCTTCATCATCTGGATGACTTGGCCGGGCAGCGCGCCGATGTACGTGCGGCGATGGCCGCGAATTTCCGCTTCATCGCGCACGCCGCCGAGCGAAACCCGAACAAACTTGCGGCCCGTTGCATGCCCGATGGACATCGCCAGCGAAGTCTTGCCCACGCCAGGAGGTCCGACGAAGCACAGAATCGACCCCTTCGGATTTTTCACCAATTGGCGGACGGCCAAAAATTCCAGGATTCTTTCCTTGACCTTATCCAGGCCATAATGCTCTTCGTTCAAAATCTTTTCCGCAGCCTTGATGTCGCGAATTTCCTTCGATTTTTTCTTCCACGGGACCGCGAGCAGCCAATCCAAGTAATTGCGGCTGACGGTGGACTCCGCGGACATGGGCGGCATCAGTTCCAGGCGCTTCAGCTCCTGAATCGCCTTCTCATGCACTTCCTTGGACATTCCCGCGGTATCAATCTTCTTTTTCAGCTCGTCGATTTCGCTCTTCTCGCCGCGCCCCAGCTCTTTCTGGATAGCCTTGAGCTTTTCGTTCAGGTAATACTCTTTTTGGGCGCGCTCCATCTGGCGCTTCACGCGCGTATTGATGTTGCGGTCGACGTTCAGCTTCTCGAGCTCGATTTCCAGGATGTCGGCGATGCGGTTCAGCCGTTCAAGAGGGTCCACCGTTTCGAGCAAATCCTGCTTTTCATCCACGGGAAGTTGCAGGTTGGCGGCGATGGTATCGGAAAGCCGCGAAGGATCGTCGACTCGGGCGGCCGCTATCATGGTGTCGTAATTCAGGCTTTGCGAAAGTTTGATGAACTGCTCGTAGAGTCCGGTGACTTTTTCGACGATCTGCTTTACTTGCGGGGAATCCTCGACGCGCGCGCCCAGCAAGCGAACGGTGGCGCGGAAAAACCCTTCTTCCGTGGCAATCGACAACGCCCGCGCCCGTTCCACGCCTTCCACCAGAACTTTGATATTGCCGTCGGGAAGCTTGACGCTCTGCACGATGTTGGCCAGCGTCCCCACGGCGTAAATCTCTTCCGGCTTGGGGTCGTCCACCGAAGCGTCGTGCTGCGTGGAAAGGAAAATCTTTTTGTCGCCCGCCAGCGCTTCTTCCAGCGCGCGCACGCTGGCTTCCCGGCCGACGATAAACGGAGTCATCTGCTGCGGGAAGATGACCATATCGCGCACGGGCATCATGGGCACGCGCTTCATTTCCTGTTTTTCGCGAGTAAACATTGAGTCCCCTGGGTTCTGCTTGCGCGGCCCGGGCTAGGCCGCACCGTAAGTTCGAAGCCCGAGCGGCTTAACCGGCCTTCTCGAGCAAACTCCAATTGATTTCGCGCGTGCGGACCATGTCCGCCGTTACCAGGAAGTCGCGCACCTTCCGCTGCATAGGCAGGTGGTACATCAGTTCCAGCATGAGGTCTTCAAGGATCATACGCAAGCCGCGAGCGCCGACTTTGCGCTGAAGCGCCAACTCCGCCACGGTCTCGAGGGCGTCGTCCGTAAAACGCAGGCGCACGTTTTCGAATTCGAACAGCCGCTGGTATTGCTTGAGCAGGGCGTTCTTCGGCTCCGTCAAAATTTTAACCAGCGCGCCCTTGTCCAGGTCGTTCATCACGCCGGCGACCGGCAGGCGCCCCACGAATTCGGGGATCAGTCCGTAGCGAATTAAATCGCCCGGCTGCACCTGCTCGAGCATCTCGGTGTTGCGCCGCTGCGGCGTGGTTGGCGTGGCGTCGGTGTGGAAACCCAGCGAACGCCGGCCCGCACGCTTCTCGATGATTTTTTCCAGCCCGACAAACGCCCCGCCGCAAATAAAAAGGATGTTTGTCGTATCCACGGGCGTAAATTCCTGGTGTGGATGTTTCCTGCCGCCCTGCGGAGGCACATTGGCCACCGTGCCTTCGAGAATTTTCAGCAGCGCCTGCTGCACGCCTTCACCGGAGACGTCGCGGGTAATCGAAGGGTTCTCGTCCTTCTTGGCAATCTTGTCGATCTCGTCGATATAGATGATGCCTTGCTGCGCCTTCTGCACGTCCCCGTCCGCCGCCTGCAGCAGCTTGAGGATAATGTTCTCGACGTCTTCGCCCACATAGCCCGCTTCCGTGAGCGTGGTGGCGTCCACAATCGCGAACGGCACATCCAACATGCGCGAGAGCGTCTGCGCCAGCAACGTCTTGCCCGTGCCGGTCGGGCCGATCAGCAGAATATTGGACTTGCTCAGCTCAATATCGCCCGGCTGCTTGTTCAGGAAAATCCTCTTATAGTGGTTGTAAACCGCCACCGCCAGTTTCTTCTTCGTGCGGTCCTGCCCGATGACGTAGCCATCCAAGAATTGCTTGATCTCCGGCGGCCGCGGAAGCCGCTTGGCCGGCGCGGCGGACTGTTCGCGCTTCTCGTCTTCCAGAATCGTCTGGCAAACGCCCACGCACTCATTGCAGATGTAAGCGCGCGGGTAGTCCGAGGGCGAACTGATCAGCTTCTCCACCTGCTCCTGCGTCTTATGGCAAAAGGAGCAGCGCAGCGGCTCGTCTGGGTTGAATTTTTTCACTGGTATGAAGGCCTCGTCTCCGCTGGGCTTCGACGGAGTCTCTAACCGCTATTCTAGGCCGAATTTTCCCCCGAGGAAATGAGAAAGTCGCAAGGCCGCTAACTTTTTGGAACCACTGTGCATTTCTCCGCTTCAAACAGCAAAGCACTTCGCGCGCGAAATCTAGCGATGCTTGAAAATAATCTCGTCGATCATCCCGTATTCTTTGGCCTGCTCGGGATTCATGATGTAATCGCGCTCGACATCTTTTTCGATCCGCTCCACCGGCTGCCCGCTGTGCTTGGCCAGCAGCGTATTGATGGTCGTGCGCATGCGCAGAATTTCTTTTGCGTGCAAATCGATGTCCGTCGCCTGTCCGCCCAGCCCGCTCATCCACGGCTGGTGAATCAGGATGCGGGCGTTCGGCAGCGCAAACCTCTTTTTCGGGGCGCCACCGGCGAGCAGGACCGCCGCAATCGAAGCGGCCTGTCCCACGCATGTGGTCACCACGTCCGGCTTGACGAACTGCATGGTGTCGTAAATCGCGAATCCTGCGGTGATCGAGCCGCCCGGCGAATTGATGTACAGCTGAATGTCTTTCTCCGGGTCTTCCGCCTGAAGAAAGAGCATCTGCGCCGTCGCCAGGTTGGCAACGTGATCGTCAATCGGCGTCCCGATAAAAATGATGTGCTCTTTCAGCAGCCGCGAATAAATATCGTAAGCGCGTTCGCCGCGGCTGGTCTGTTCCACCACCATCGGTACAAGCGTTGTGCCGCGATACTCGGGTTCTTCGAAATTTTTCATTGGGGTGCTGGTTGCTGCCGCCAGGCCGGAGTGTTTCACTTTGAATCCGTCGCCGCGTTCGCTGCTGCAACGGTCTTGATCTTGGCATTCTGCGCAAGCCAGTCGAGAGTTTTGTCACTGCGCAGCTTAGCCTTCATCCTATCGAGCGTCCCTTGCTTTGTCAAACGCGCGCGAAGCGCCTCTGCCGATTCGTTACTATGCCCCGCCATGTGTTCCAACTCGTGCGTGAGCTCTTCGTCCGTCGCGTCGATGTTTTCCTTTGTCGCGATGCGGTCGATAATGAGTTCCGCCTTCACGTCATCCCTGGCGCGCTCTTCCTGCCGCTTCCGCAGCGCCACCCAGTCCACGTTCACCGCCCGCGGATCCACTCCTTGCGCCGCCAGCGACCGCACTACGCGCTCCAATCGCACATCCATTTGATGCTCCACCAGCGATTCGGGTACCGGAAAGTCGTGCTGCTTCACGATTTCCGCCAGCACCTTCTCATGGAGCAATTCCTTGTGCTTGTGGTCGCGCTGGTGCTCCAGCCCTTCGCGAACCTTCTTCTTCAGCTCGTCCAGGGAAGTGGCGTCGCTCACGTCCTTCGCAAATTCGTCATTTATTTCCGGCAGCTTCTTAGCCTTGATGCCCAACACTTCCACGGCGTAGTGATATTTCTTGCCGGCTAGCTTGGGATCGGGATAGTCGGCGGGGTAGTCCACGTCAAAATTCTTGTGATCACCAGCGCTCGCGCCCCTTAAGTTCGTGTTGAACGGGTCCATCGTTTCTTCCGCCCCGATGTGGCAGAGCACGCTGTCGGCTCGCAGCGGTTCGCCGCCGCCTTCCGGCGTGCCCAACAGTTTCACTTGCGCAAAGTCGCCGTCCTGAATCGTCCGCCCCTCGACCGGCGCAAACGTCGCCGCTCGTTCGCGCATTTCTTCGAGCGCTTTGGTCATGTCCTCGTCCGTTATGTCCATCGTCGGCATTTCGAACGCGAGGTTCTTGTAATCGCCCAGCTCGAACTCCGGCAGCACTTCAAACACCGCGCGAAATTTCAGCGGCTGCCCCTCGTTGAAATCCAGCTTGTCCACCTTTGGCTGTGAAACCGGCGTCAGCTTCTGCTCCGCCACCGCTTTCTCGACGCGCTCCGGCACCAGCGATTGCAGCACTTCTCCCTTGATGTCCTCCGCGAACTTTCGCCGGATCAGCGAAACCGGGGCCTTGCCGCGCCGGAAACCCGGCACGTTGGCCAGCCGCGCGAATTCCTTCGCCACGCTCTCAATTTTCTTGGTTACTTCTTCGGCGGGAATTTCCAATTCCAGCTCGCGGCGGCACGTTGCTTCAGCCATGCAAAAATCCTTTCCTGGATAACACTCAGTGTCTTGACAGTACGGTTGCTGGTCTCCACGGCATGCGGCCAGGTCTGGAGGGGCACATTCAAACCAGGCTTTCGTTTCAGAAGAGGCCAGACAGGTAAGCACTCACCCTGCAACTCGAATTCCCAGTATAGGCGAGGCCTCGAACAGCGTCAATTCTGCTCCGAAGAGTGACTCGCTCAATCGGCCGCGGCAGGCCGGTTCAGCGCACCGATCAGGTCAGCGTGTAGCAGGCGGTGAAAAAGATGTTCGCCGGCTTCGCGGCGCACCGAAAGCCGTCCCGCCACGTAGGCGCGTGAAGCCAGCCCGCGCTGGACGGCGTCGCAGATGGCCTCGTCCTCCTCCTGCACTTTTTCGCTGACCTTGATGCTGGCTTGATTTTTCTTCGTAGCTTTCCTGCTGATGTCCGCGAAGTAGTAGTCGAATACGACGGCGCATTTGTCCACGTCCAGTGGAAGAACCAGATTCGTGTCCATCACGCCTTCGTAAGCGTTAATCATGAAGTTCGGATAGATCCACAGATAAAAAGCGCGGCCCTGCCGGGTAGTCGCAACCCCCGATTCCTTTTTGGAGCCGGAAGAAAGCGGGCTGGATTGCAGGCACGCCCGCTCGAAATTCTCAATCGTATATTTCGTGTACTCGATCACACTGCTCAGGCCTTTATGGGCGTGCGGAACGTGGTAGCCGCCATCCAAATAATTGTCCACGTACACTTTCCAGTTGCAGTGCAGCGTGTAAACTCGGCGGTCGAAATATTTTAGCTTCTTCGTGAGCTGCAGCGGAGCGACCAGCTCCGGAACTTTTCGGAGAAATTCCAGAAGCTGGGCGGCGCGGCCGTCCAGATTGACAAATACGAAATTCTCCCAGGTGTCCACCTTCACCGGCACCAGCCCGTTTTTCGCGCGGTCGAAGTTGCAGACGCCCTCGAATTCCACCATACCCTTCAGCGCCCCATCGTTCCCGTACGTCCAGCCGTGATAGGGGCAGCGGAACTGTTTTGCGCAGCCTTGCGATTCTGTGACTACAGCGGCCGCATGATGCCGGCAAACGTTGTAGAACGCGCGCATCTGGCCGTCATCGCCACGCGCGACAACGATAGGCTCATCCGCAAGGTCAGCGGTAAAGAAGCTCCCCTTGTCTAGCACCTGATCGGCGCGGCCCACAACCTGCCAGGTTTTCGCGAACACGCTCTGCTGTTCGAGCTGATGGATGCCCGGATCGAAATACCACGGCGAAGGGATCGTCCAAGCATGATCCAGCGGATCATTCGGATTGTAGAGATTAAGAAGGTCGCGTATGTCGCGTTCCATGAAATGCTCCTCAACCAACGATCCTCGTAGCGCTTGCCAGGGGATGTCAGCCTCATTTCATACCGCGAAACGCGTTTCAAGAGAAGAGAAATTGGACAGTATTCCGCGAAAGTTCCGGACTGCGACGGCTAGTCGCAACTCGAATTATCGGCAAACGTACGGCCGACGAGCATGGTATTCAGAAACCTGCCGCAGTTCGAGATTTTCGTCAGCGCCGGATCATTCTGCAGGGCATTCGGGTCTATTGTTTCCGCCCCATTGAGAATTTTCCGATTTTCAAATACGTCGTTTTCCCATTTAGACAGATGAGCAAACTCATTGTTGAGGAGCTGCAGAGCGTTGCGGTCTGCGCTGGTGGACGCCTCCACCGCCGCTTGCGCCAGGCTCGTCTCGGCCTGCTCGCGATACGTTTGAGCCCCCGACCCGTCGACCGCCAATCCGTATGTGACCATTGTTCTCAGTGCTCCCTTCCACTCTCTCATTTCCGATAAGGCGACGATGGCCGCGCTGACAAAGTCTCTGGATAGCTCCTCCTTGGTTTGCGCAGATGTGGCGTCAGAGTTCGCACTGGGAATTGTCAATACGATCTGGGTTGGCTCGACGGTGACCGTCCCGCGGGTGATCCGGGCCAAAGTCTCGATATCTACATAGAAGCGGCCTTCCGCCTGCAGTACTGTCACGCCCGTGTTTTTCCCGTTGACCAGCAGTCTCTTGTCGGACGGGCCTTGTGCGAATAGGACTGCCACAAATGAGAAAGCAAATCCAAACAACACCAGTCTTTGAAGATTACGGCGTGTATGCATGTTCTACCTGCCTTGCGGCTTGTGTGGAGCGTATTTCCCCCGAAATTCCGCCGGAGTCCCGTCGGGGGCGATGCCGCGTTTATTTGATGCTCCGAAACGGCGCCAGAGAGAAGAGAAAATGCGAAATTCTGGTGCGGAAGGAGGGATTTGAACCCCCACGGCCTTTCGGCCACAAGATCCTAAGTCTTGCGCGTCTGCCAGTTCCGCCACTCCCGCAGTGGTGCTTCTATTCTACAAGCTTGAGAAGTGCCGCTCCACTGGGATTTTGGGAGAGAGTTAGAACCCAATCGCCGTCAGCGTGAGCCTCCGCGCGATGGCGCTGGATTAGAGGGGAGGCGGAGAGCATAATACCGTTGTCGAGAAGAGAACTGCTTGGTTCGTTCCCCGCCAGGCCGGTGTGCCCGATCCACGGGGCGCATTCTTCAGCCGTCGCTGCTATTGAGGGCAGCGCCATGATCATTCAAGAGCAGGGCGATCATCTAATCTTGATTCGCCAGACGGACCACGCTGTCCTGTCCGGATATTTTGCGCGCGAATCCAGCAATGAAAAGTTCGCGCGGCCCGAGCCTCTGGAATCGTTCCAACTCGCCGCCACCGAGCACGACAATGGCTGGAATGAGCAGGAACTCCATCCGCGCATCGACCCCGTCACGTTTTTGCCGTACACCTTCATGTCCTTGCCAACTGAGGAGCACATCGATCTCTACCAGCGGGGAATCGAACGCGTTGTAAAAGCGGACCGCTACGCGGGTCTTCTCGTCAGCATGCACTGCGCCGGCCTGTACGATAAGACGCGCGCTACGATGCCGGGATTTTCCGCCAAGTACGTAAAGGCGCAGGAAGCTCCCTTGGTGAGCGATTTCCTGCAACGGCTCCGCCTGCAGCAGTTGCGCTTGAAAGTGGACCTTCGCGGCGATCCTGCGACAAAAGATTTTGCCGATGAAAAATGGCTGCAAGCCAACGCGCAGCGCCTTGAGGCGCTGGACCGCCTCTCTCTTTATTTCTGCCTCGGGCCGCTGGAACCCGCCACGATCGACGCCGTACCCGCCGACTACCAGGGCAGGGAAGTGGATTGGAATCTGCAACCGGAGGAAAACGGCGCCACGCTGGAGCCTTACCCCTTCCGCCGCGACCCGCTCGAAATCAGCATTCTGGCGCGAAGAATTCCCAAGCGGCGCTATGCGGATGACCTAGAGCTTCAGAAAGTGCTGGCCCAGGCGCCCTATTTCGGCCTGCAATTCACGCTGCGGGACGGAGGGACAGGGAACCGCGCGCGCGTCGCCGGGCTCTGAGCAGATCAACAAGCGCTCCGTTCGCGGGCGAAGGCCGCTTCGTCGTTAGTTTCCGGGATGAGTTGCGCGATCGATGCCTTCCGAAATGCGCTGGATCACGAGTACGAGCTCAAGCAGGGCTCGCGTGACGAGAATCCCGACGAAGAAGGCCACGATTCCCGCGACCAAATTGATTATTCCGTCCGCCGGAGATTGTTGATAGCCGAGCACAACCTTAGCCACAACCGCGATTCCACCGAAGACAATGGCGAGCACATACAACAACTTTACAAGACGGCGAAGCAGGGAATGATTGAAGCCAAAATCGAAAAGTCCCGCAAAGAAATTCTTTTCTTCGGGCATGCGGCCTCCTGAGCACACGAGTCCAAAGGTGATCGCTGGGTACTACAGTTAGTAAGGCTATTCCGCGCTGGAAGTCAAGTGAACTGCACCAGCCGCGCCGTGACGGCAGCGCGCGTACGCAAGCGAAAGCCCGATGTTTCAGGCTAACGGCGGCAAACCTTTCCGCTTGACAATCCAGCCGCTCGCGTACATCTTGGTTGGCTTTGCCGCCTCCTCCGTTTGCCAGCGTTGAGGTGGACAGGCCAACTCTTTCTCCTATGACCAAGGTCCGGCTCTGCTTTCACGATCGCTGCTTTGATGGCACCGCTTCCGCCGCTCTCTTTTACCGTTTTTATCGCGAGCGATTCGACCCGGCCGCGGAGTTCGCCTTCACGGGAATGACGCACCGCGCCGCGCAGCCCTGGGAAGCGGGCCTGTTCGACGGCGACGAGAACGTCATCGTGGATTTCAAGTTTTCGAATTCGCCGAAAGTGACTTGGTGGTTCGACCATCACCAGAGCGCGTTTCTCACGCCCGCCGACGCCGAACAGTTCCGCAGGCATCCCGGCCCGCACATGTTTTACCAGCCGGATTACAAGTCGTGCACCAAGCTCATCGCGACGATCGCCCGGGAAAAATTCGGTTTCGATACCGAGCCGCTCACGGACTTGATTCATTGGGGCGACATCATCGACGGAGCGCAATATCCCACGCCGGAGTCTGCTGTCGAGCTTGCCGAGCCCGCGACGCAACTTGCGCTGGTGATTGAGGCGGCGCCGGAGAATGGCCTGCCGGCGCGAATCATTCCCGAGCTGGCTTACTGCCCGCTGAGCGAAATGGTGAAGCTGCCGGTGGTGGCCCAGCATCTTGAGCCGCTTCTCGAACGTCACCGCCGATCGATTGAAATCCTGCGCGAGCGGATCGAAGCGCGCGACGGCGTGATTTTTTTCGACGTGAGCGATTTGGATCTCGAGGGCTACAACAAGTTCATTCCCTATCTACTGCACCCGGAATGCGTTTATTCCGTGAGCGTCAGCGCTTCCGCGGTGCGCGCGAAAGTTTCACTGGGCACGAACCCGTGGAATCAGGTGAACGCGAATCAGAACCTGGCTTCGCTCGCGGAAAAATTCGGCGGCGGCGGCCATCCGCGCGTCTCCGCCATTTCCTTCGAACCTGGGGATCTGCCCCGCGCGCGCGAAGTGGCCCGCGGGCTGGCGGCAACTCTGCGCGGAAAATAGGGCGATTGCGAGTGTTTCGGAGCGGTTCCCGTGGTTCGACAAAATTCACGGCCCCGTGTAAAATTCTAAAACCGAGCTGTGGACCGGTAGCTCAATGGTAGAGCAGCTGACTCTTAATCAGCGGGTTGGAGGTTCGAGTCCTCCCCGGTTCACCAAGTCCTTTCAATGAGTTAGCTTGATCCGGCTTTTCGTGCAGGAAAGACTGTGCCGTTTTTTGTGCCCACCCCGGCTCAAATTCTATTCCGCTGAGATCATCAACCGCCTTACGCTTCGCTTCCATTCGGATGTGGCTGTATCTTCCCATCATGGCACGGGATACATGCCCCGCCAGTGCCATGACAGTCGAATCCGAAGCTTGAGACTCGGCTAGCCTTGAAATAAAGGTGTGGCGGAGATCATGAAAGCGGCAAAAGACCTTCGCAGTCCTACGAGCGCTTTCCCATCCAACCTTCCAACGTTGCATTGGCATTGAGGGGTCGATTGCATAGCTGCGACTGGGCGTGATCATCGAGGGGCGCTGCTGAGTGCCCCGATGTCAACACGAATGAGCTGCGGATAGCGCTCGAGCAGGAATCGCCTGGCGTCACGCCATTCCTGCGTCTCTGCTTGCTCTTTCCGGGCGGTTGCGATCTGGGCTTGCACGGCTTCCAGCGCCGGGCCGCCTGGAACTTTTCGGACGCTAATGAAATATTCCGGGTCCAGCGCGCGCATCCACGTTTCGCGCGGCTTGCTGAGTTCTCTTCCCAACATTTCGGGTGCAAGACCCTTCATTGCTGTCACAAGCCGTTCGGGAGAATACTCGCGGCCAATGGCGCGGACAGCTGCGCCTACCAGGCGGTGGGCCGTGCCGAAGCTGATGCCTTCTTCACGGACGAGAGTATCCGCCAACTCCGTGACGCAAAGAAAACTGCCGCAAGCCCGGAGGCGCATTCGCTCGTGATCCAGTTCGGCGCGGCTCATAGTGCCGGCGAAGAGGCGGAGCGCACGCACGGCATCGGTGCACATGGAAAACGCCAGCGGTTGTAGATCATCCTCACTGTCCACGATGTCCCCGAAGGGAGTATTGTGCGCGCAACTGAGCACGGCTTGGGCCTGGCTGAATGCTTTACTCGCTAGAATGCGCACGTGCTCCAATGCGACCGGATTTCGTTTCTGCGGCATGATGCTGCTGATCTGGACATAAGCGTCGCTCAAGCGCAGAAAACCAAACTCTTCCGTGCACCACAACAGCAAGTCCTGCACGAGTCTTCCCAAATTGAGCGTCAACACGGCGACGGCTGAGGCCGCTTCTGACAGATAATCAATGGCCGCGATTGCGCCGTAGGAATTTACCTGCAGCCCCTCAAAGCCCAACAAACGGGCCGTATAATCGCGATCAATGGGGAAGCCAGTGGTCGTAATGGCGCAGGCGCCGAGGGGGTTCCGATTGATAGTGGCAAAAGCGGCGCGCAACCGTTGGATGTCGCGACCCAGGAATTCGACGGCGGCGAGCAAATAGTGGGCAAGCGTGGTCGGTTGCGCCGGCTGCGTGTGCGTGTAGGCGGGCATGATGGTTCCCACGTGTGACGTGGCGAGATCGAGCAGCACCTCACGCGCGTCCGCGGTTTCTCCCGTAATTCTGAAGATTTCGCGACGCAGGCACATGCGGTACATCGTGAGATCGATGTCGTTGCGGCTGCGTGCGGTGTGGATCTTGCCCGCCACCTCTTCCCCGCAGGCTTCAACCAGCAAGTCCTGCACATAAAAAAACAAGTCCTCGCAGCGGCCGTCGTAACGTGCCGCCAGAATTTTGGGGCGTTCGAGCTTGCCGATAGCTTCGAGGCAGAGGCGAGCATCCGCCGTCGGGATAATGCTTTGGCGGGCGAGCATCAACGTGTGAGCCGAGTGGATTTCGAGCAGCGCGTCCAGAAAATACTTCTTGGCATCTTCGAAACTCACTGCCAGAACAGTTTCAGAATAGACGGGAGCGGGAAAGCGTTCGGCGGATTGCGGCGATGATTCGGAGGGGTGGGGGGGCTCCTTCAACGTGCGCGCCCCTCCACCGAGCAGAATTCAAACTTATCGGCCGCCAGGCGCTTAGGGCCGGGCCCGAAGGAAATCATCCTGAATGCCTCCTGTTTTCGGCACGCACTGACATCAGTTTAGCAGCGGCACGTGAAAACATCGAGCGACGCTACCATCTCACTCCCAGCCCAAAATCGAGAATTCGTCCCTGGAGTACCGCCGTGGCAACGCGCGGGAAGCTCGTCGGCAAAACGCCACCGGGTGTAGCCAGTTGTCCGCAGTGCGTGGGGTCAAAAGTGAAGTTGTTCTTGGCCGTCGGACATCCCGGCGTCGTGGGGTCGGTTGGGACTACGTTCGTAACTACCCCAACCACCGTATTCAACGACGTAACGTTGGGGTGGTTAAAGATGTTTGTTGCTTCCGTCAAGAACTGCGCGCGGAAGCGTTCTTTGAAAGTGAACAGGGTTCGCGTGTAGCGCAGGTCAAACTGGACGACCTTTGGCCCGCGGACGATATTGCGCCCTATATTGAGCGGCCTGGTTATGCTGGTTACAAGCGGATCGCCATTCAGGTTGGCATTTGCCGTGACGTTCTGCTGATCCCCCGAAGAAATGTTTGTCAACAGCCCGAGTTCGTTGTCGTTAGCCAGGCGATTTAGAAGCGTATTGTCCGTTTTCACCCTGGGAGACCAGACCGTACTGGCCGTGAAGGCATGGGGCCGATTGATATAGCTGTTTCCTCGGTCGCGAAGACGACTGGTGGTGTCTTCGACGTAGACTAGGTTTTGCTCGAAACCATTCACATCGGGCGCATCGCTGATGGTGTGCGAATAGGTGTACCCGGCGTTCACCAATAAGCCGCGCGAGAAGCGGTGCTCGTAATTGATCTCCAGCGCGTTATACCTTGAGCTGGCGCCCACATCTTGTAAAGTCACGTTGTTGAATGCCGGGTTTGCACGCGTGCCGGCATTCACCCTTGGATCGAACACTGGCCGGCCATCGAGTAGAAAGCCGAGCGGATTAACAAGATTGATGTTATGCAGCCACTGCAATTGCCGCCCACCCGTGTTCACGTACGCGAACGTCACGGCATCATTCTTGGAGAGCTCGCGCGAAATCTGAATCGTGGTGGTCATGGCGTAGGCATTCTTGAAATTCGGCGTGACCGTAAATACCGACGGAATCGCCGGAGCAGTCGCTGTCGTCAATGGCTGCGGAAAAGAAGGAGATCCCGCCTGCGAAGGAGAAAGCGACGCGTTGAAGGAGCGGCCGGAACCGTCGTTCGAAAGAGCGTTGAACCAAAGATTGGTTGGCGGGGCGTCGTAGAACATCCCCCACGACGCGCGCACGACGGTCTTGCTGCCAAGCCTCCAGGCCAAGCCCAGGCGCGGCGACACGTCGCCAGCTGGATTGTGAAAGTCGCGTGAGAAGGGGAAAGGAGCGGCCCCGTTCGGATCGGGAGATAGGAAACGGTCGTAGCGAATGCCGTAGGTTACTAGCAATGACGGCCGAACCTGCCAGCTATCCTGCGCGAAGAAGTTGAAGAAATTGGAGATGTAGCCGACGCGCGTATTGCCGATCACGGCGTTCACCGTGTTATAGGACTTAGGATTCGCACCGCTCGCTGCGGCTTGGTAATCAGGGATGGTCTTAAAGACATATTGAGTAAAGCTGTCGCCTTGTTGTACGTCGATGATGCGCGAGTAGCCGAAACCCGCCTTGAAGGTGTGTGGGCCGCGGATGTACGTGACGTTGTCGTTCCAACTGGGGATCTTCTCGGCAAGCACGTCGCCTACAGAGACGCTTCCGTTAAAATTCGCGACGCCTGAGATGGTGACCGCCGGACCCGGCCCCGTCAGCGAGCCTGGAACGTGCTTCTCATTCCGGTAGGGGTAAGAGAAGCGGAACTCGTTGACCATTTGCGTTGATATCGTGCTGACCCACTGCAGTCCTCCAACATGCGCACGATCCCTGAAATCAGCTTCCGCAGCAATCAGATTTAGCCCGCCCACCGCGGTATTAAAGGGATATTCGTTCCGGAAGTAGTTGACGCGCGCAAACACACGATTCTTTTCATTGATATTCCAATCGCCGCGGACGTCCAGGAACTGCGCGTGCTGAACGGAAGGTGCCGTGCCGAATTGCGAGGCCGGAATGCCAATGGCCTGGAGGGCGGCCTGATTTGCCGTAATTGGAACCGGAAGCGCGCGGTACAGGTGCTCGTATGCTCCGAAGATGAAAAGTTTATCTTTCTTGATAGGACCTCCGGCATTCATGCCGTAGGAATTCATCAGCAAGTTGGGCTTTGGCTGCGTCGGAGGGAGGAGAATTGGCCGCGCTGTGGTGTCCACCGGCCCACGGATCCATTGAAACATGCCATGGATGTTGTTGGTGCCCGACCCGGTGATGACGTTATAGATGTTGCCCGTGGTGCCGCCAAACTCCGGTGCGAAGCTGTTGCTCACCGTCTGAATCTCGCTTACGTAAACCGACGAAATCGGGAACAGGCGAAGGCCGTAGCGATCGGCTTCCGTGTCCACCATTCCATCCATCTGATAATTGATGCGATCTACAAAGCCATTGGTGTTCAGCGTGCGCGGGATGCCCAGCTCCGGGTTAGGGTGGCCGCTGACTCCAGGCTGGAACATGATCCAGTTGTAAGGGTTCCGCGAGGTCAGTGGAAGGTCTTGTATCTCCAGTTCACTGATTGTGCGGCTGATATTGGTTCGCGCCGGGTCCACGATCGGCGCTCCGCCGCTCACCTCGATCGACGTGCTCATCGTGCCCAACTTGAGGGCACCGTCAACAACAGCCTCCTGGCCTGCTTGGAGGACGATTTCAGTGAACTTGAGCGTGGCGAAGCCGTCCTTCATTACGGTCACCGTGTATTTCCCGAGCGGCAGGTAGGCGATCACATAGTAGCCGTCTTCGGCGGAATCGACGCTGCGCGAGTATCCCGTTGCGTTATTGACCGCTGTGGCTTTGGCGCCGGCTACCGGTTGGTCGCTCGGGTCGCTGATGCGGCCGCGAATGGTGGCGTTGATCGATTCCGATTGCGCCCGGCTGGCCGGCACGCAGGTCAGGAAGAGAAGGACCACAGTTGTCACAAAACTCGAAGTGTAAAAGTAGATGAAAAGAGCCCCACCTTTTTTATTGTTCATTTTGATTACCCCAGATATCATCCCCGAACCCAACTTCGTAAGTGTGTCTCAATTGTGGAGACTAAACAAGGCCACTTGGCAAAGTCGAGTCCTCCCCGGTTCACCAAGACCTTTCCTTTACGGCGATATGGCTACCCACTGATGATCGTGTCAACTGGAGTTTAGCTAGTCTGAGGAGCCCGTCAGCGAAACTCCAAAACTTCAGGAGGAGGCGCGGGCTGCAAGACGACCGTCAGAAGAAGCAATGGATTGGGCGAGCGTGAGGCGCGGGGCGCGCAACAAGAGGAACAGTTCACCTGCCCAGAGTAAAATATCCAGCAGGCGTGCGCGCTGAAGATTGGTCAGACTTTGCGAATGAAGGGAGATGTCGAGCGCCTTTCGCGAGCATTCTTCGATGAAGGCGCGCATATAGACCAGGTCAACGGGTTGAACGCTGAACCTGCGGCCTCGCGGATCAAGGCCTTCGAGCTTTTCATAACAACCCAGCAGGAAGTGGTTCAGGCAGAGAGCCTGGTGATCCAGTGAAGTAATCGCGGCCCCGCCACAAGAACCCATCCTGCAGTTTCGTTTCCTAAGCTTCGTATCCATTCCACCCAGGCCCATTGATTCAAATCTGCGACCAATCTCATTCTTATCCAAATCTTTCTTCAAATATTAAGATGCGCTATACCGCGCAAGTGGTTTCATCCTCGGAAACAAGGTCCTGCATCATGGAACAAACATCGGCATCATCCGATTGCGGAGGAATCAGCGGCAGAACCGGCAAATGCGCGACCATCGTTTGCACCCGCAAGCAGCGATCGAGAAACGGCGCCAGCAGCGCGCGTACCCAGGGCACGTTCTGGCTGCAGCATTTCACGCGGTCATCTCCGGCCCAGAGCGTGACGACCGTGACGAGGCGCGCTTCTTGGTCGGAAATCATCACCAGGTATCCGGCGAATCCGGCTACGTCCTTCAGCGCTCCCGCGATGGCCGCTGGAATCGCGGCTTCCACGCGATGCGCTTGCTCGGGCCTGGCCGCAAATTCAATGGTTAGAGCCGTCAGAGGAGAAGCCGCTGAGGCGCTATTCGCGCGCTGCTGTTTCCACGCGGCCGTTTGGAGGAATGGATGACTGAGATTGCCCATTGCATTTGAGTAACGCACGAGACTTTTCAACACTCCTCCAATGAACAGCCCGCCCTTGGGAGAAGGGAGGCGCATCCTCGCCCGTTCAGGGCGGGCCAGAATGCGCCCACTGGGGCACGTGGGGGCCGGGGAGGGTCCCCACGGATTAGGACTCCCGAGCATGCGGGGGTTCCTACGCACGAGTAGTGCCTCAGCCAGCGAATCCGTTTCACGGCAAGTTGACGAATCACAAGTATGTTTGCCCTCGAAAGGGAGCGAAGCTATACTCCTGCGCAGAATCCGAGGCCAGCGTGGAGTTCTTTGCTTTTGACGGGGCATACGTGGAACGGCTGCGGCAGGGGGATCCCTCGACCGAGCAACACTTTGTCGCTTATTTTGGGCAACTTCTGCGCATCAAACTGCGCTCCCGGATGCTGCCTTCCGACAAAGTAGAGGACTTGCAACAGGAAACATTCATACGGGTGATCGCGAATCTGCGCAAAGATGGTGGAGTGCGCCAACCGGAGCGCTTTGGAGCTTTCGTCAACTCCATTTGTAACAACGTCTTACGGGAGCATTACCGGTCTAGCAGCAAGAACCAGCCGTTGGAGGAAGCGCACATGGATATACCGGATAAAGTATTGGATCTGGAGGGGATGCTCGTTACCAAGGAATCTGCGCAGCATGTGCGCCGGATCCTGGATGGAATGCCAAAGCGTGATCGAGACTTGCTTCGCGCCATCTTCCTGGAAGAAAAGGAAAAAGACAGCGTCTGCCGGGAATTCGGCGTCGATCGCGAATACTTGCGCGTGCTGGTCTATCGCGCCAAGGATAAGTTCAAGGCCCTCTATGAGAAAGGCCAGATGGGGATTGCCCGGCGGGCTACCGGATTGGGAAACCAGTGAAACGTTTTAGCGCTCCCCGGCACTACCCTTCGGATGGCACAAATGGACCATAACGAGGCAGTCCAGCTGCAGGCGGCAGTTAAGTATGTGCTAGGCGAACTCTCTGAGGTCCAGCGGGAGGACTACGAAGAACATTATTTCGATTGCGCGGAATGCTCCCTCGATCTGAAGGCGGTCGCCACTTTTGCCGACACGGCACGCGAAGTCCTGCGGCAAGAGAAGGCCAGCGCGCTCGTGGCGGTTCGCGTGCCTGTGCGTAGCGGATGGCTGCGCTGGCTGCAACCCCTCACGGCGGTTCCGGTGTTCGCGGCCTTATTGTTGATTGTCACCTATCAGAATAGCGTCACCATTCCCCGCGCCAGGGAAGCCGCTGCTTCCGGTGCGGCCCAGCTCTTTGTCTCTTCCCGCGCCCCCAAAATGGCAGTTACGCGCGGCGGCGAAGAAGTAAAGCTCTCTGGTCGCCCGAACGAGAGCCTCCCGCTCAAGTTCGACTTCACGCCCTCTCAAACTTTTAACGCTTACGTTTGCCAGCTTCAGGACGAAGCCGGCCGTTCCCTTCTTCAGCTGCGCGTGCCGGGGTCGTTCACCAACAAGGAGCTGAACCTGGTTGTTCCGGCGGCCGTCGTCAAGCCCGGTAAATACACGCTGGTGTTCAGCGGTGACCCGGAGGCAAAGGGACAGCCCACCAAGAACGAAGTTCTGCGCCTCAGCTTTGCTGTTGAATTTCTTCCGTAAATGAAAGAGTATTAGGCCCCCAAATATGTTCCCGAGGTACGTCCGATGACCGCGCTCCGACATTTTCACTACCACGCATCCGCCCATGCTCTGAGCGGAGAACTCACGCGTCCAGTTCAGCGTGTGATTGAAGTTCAAGCGGGAATCTCGTTGCCCAGCACCGGTGGTGTCGGGAGTTCTCACGTGGAGAACTTCCGTGTCGATGAAGTTGTTTCGTTTAAGCGGGGATACTCGCATGTCGCGGGAAGCGTGAAGGAAGAGAACGGCAAGAGAATTCACACGACTTATGCGACGGCCGCGGTCGAGGGTCTGAACATTCTCGATGTGGTAACCGCAGACCGGATTGTGGCACGGCTTTCATCGAGCTTCGAGGAGCAACCCCCCAAGAAACCGGGCCCAAAAGAGGGTAAGGTGCTCCTGGTGGGAAGCAAATTTGAAAATCTGAGCATTGCGGGATACCCGATTGAACTTGAACTGGACCATGAACTACTGTCTCTGGAACTTGGAACTTTTGCCGCTGTGAGGGATAGCTTTGGCGCGAAGGGGAGCAAGTTGCGGCAAATAGCAGACGAGACGCTAAAGGCCCGCGGTGTTGACAAAGCTCTGCCGGAGTTGCTGGCACCTGAGGGAGTTTTACTGTGCTCGATCGTGAAGGAAGTTCACTTCAAGGAGCCAGGTTTCTGCAAGCCCCAGGAAGACAAGAACAAGAAAAAGTTCATACCCCCGGGCGTGGAGCCAATTGGACGACACGCGTATCATGTCGTAGACTTCGGGGACGTCTTTTTAGCAGAAGTCCTATGTCAGCACGGTCGAAAGACTCTCACGATGCTGCGTATCGAATTGGGTTCGCCCAACGGCGGCAGCTTTACCGCTGCGGAAGGGGGCAGCAACGGCTGGCCTCCATACTAGCATTCTCGTCAGTTTTATTCTTCGCTTCAGGTGGATTCGGTTGCAAGTCTTCCCTCGATCAGGTCTGGAAAGCTGCTCAATTAGATGTCAAGCGTGGCAATCTCCAGGTGGCTCTGAAAGCAACCGATGAGTCTCTTCGCAAATATCCCTCGCAGGATTCTGAGTGGCACTGGCGTTTCCGTGTCCTGAAAGCCGAGATACTCGATCGCCAGGGCCTTCATGCTGAATCATTGGAGCTGCTGGAATTAGAGCTACCCCCGTTCTTGGCCAAGAGCGACGTCGCCATCAGGCGTAAAGTCACGCAGGGCGTTGCCAATGCATGGCTGCGGCGACCAGCGGACGCGAGTCGGCTCCTTTCCGAGGCCGAAACGTTAGCAAAGGAGAATCATCCCGAATTACTGGGTGAAGTTGAGCTCAGGCAGGGAGCGGCCGACTTCCTAGCCGGTGATCTAAAGGGGGCGGCAACGGCGTATCACGACGCGCTGCAAATTGCGCGAACACAGAAAGACTCATATGCCGAAACTCTCGCCCTCGCGGGTCTAGGCGCGGTCGCCACAAGGGAAGAACGCTTCGACGAGTCCATCGACTGGCACGAAGCAGCTCTGCAATTGGCTCAATCTCTCGACGCCCAAAGGTCCTTAGCTCAGATCCTGGGAAACATGGGCTGGGCTTACAGGAGCCTGGGGGACTTCGACAGCGCTCTCGCGTTCTACAAAAGGGCGGAAGAAGTGTCGGCCCATGCAGGCTTCGTTGACTTGCAGATGTATTGGCTGACCGGAACCTCGAGTGTCTACTATCAAGAACGAGATTACGAGGCAGCCGAGGCTATTTTGACGCGAGGGTTGGATCTCGCGCGAAGCCAGGGAAATAAGAGAACACTTACGGTGTACATGAACGATCTCGCGGGAATTGAGCTGGAGATTGGACGAATCGAATCCGCCGAAAAACATTACGAGGAAGCTATTCGCCTGGAACATGGCAGTCTGGACCGGTCCGAACTGCTGGCTTCACAGTTGGTTCGAGGACGCATCGACGCGCAGAAGCATGACTACGCCCAGGCCGAGAAATCGTTTCGCGAAGTAATCGAAGACTCGAAGGCTGACTCGTCGCAGAAGTGCGAAGCGGAAGCTCGCCTGGCCCGAGTCTACGCGGATATGGGCCAGAGTGCCAAAGCAGAGGCCGAATTTCGTCGCTCCGTCGCAGTGATCGAGGCTGCTCGCTCGTCCGTGCATGCGGAAGACTTGCGCCTGTCTTTCCTCTCCGGTGCCATCACTTTCTATAACGATTACATTGATTTTCTGATTGGACAGAGACGGACCGCAGATGCACTAAGAGTAGCTGAATTGAGCCGGGCACGAACCCTGGAGGAAGGGTTGTCGGCGAGTGAGAAGAGCCTCTCTCGTCCCATTCTGAGTAACTCGCCGGAACAGATCGCAAGGCGTTTTCGAGCCACGCTTCTTTTTTATTGGATTGGGCAGAACCAGTCTCATCTCTGGGTAATCACACCGGCGAAAACGGCCTATTTCAAGCTGCCGAAGGCCGCGGACATCGAACCGCTCGTAAAGGCCTATCGCGAAGCGCTTCCAGGCGTAGATGATGCCCAAGACGCCGCCGCTTCCGATGGGAAAAAGTTGTACGCGATGCTGGTCGAGCCGGCGAAGAAGTTGATACCTCCCGGGTCCCGGTTGATTCTGCTCCCGTCGGAGAGTTTGTACGGGCTGAACTTCGAGACCCTCATCGTCCCCGATCCCAAGCCGCACTTCTGGATCGAAGACGTCACCCTGACCACGGCGAACTCGCTGACGTTGCTCAACACTTCGATCCAACGTCCCGCCATAACGGGGAAGAACCTCCTTCTCGTTGGAAACGCCGTTCCCACCCCCGGGTATCCCGCGCTTCCGCAGGCGTCCATGGAAATGCAGAGAGTGGGCAGCTACTTTTCGGACCAGAATCGCAAAGTCCTGGAAGCGAAGCAGGCCACATCGACAGCGTATCTCGGCAGTAACCCCGAACGGTATGCCTATCTCCACTTTGTCACGCATGGGACCGCCAGCCTCACTCGTCCCCTGGAATCGGCGGTTATCCTGAGCCCGGAAGGCGACTCTTACAAACTGTATGCGCGCGAAATCGTCACTCACCATCTCAACGCGCAACTCGTGACCATCTCGGCTTGCAACGGTTCGGGCAAGCGCACTCTTTTCGGCGAGGGCGTGGTGGGGCTCTCCTGGGCTTTTCTGCGCGCCGGCGCGCACAACGTCATCGGCGCACTCTGGGAAGTCAGCGACGCCTCCACGCCGCGGTTGATGGACGCATTCTACCGTGAATTGTTTCAGGGCAAGGACGCTGCGACGGCCCTGCGCGACGCCAAGCTCGGGCTGCTCCATACGCCTGACCCCGGCTCCG